>ENA-OSIY01001660-OSIY01001660.1-marine-metagenome-genome-assembly--contig:-NODE-1660-length-11809-cov-9.833532_pt1 | contig 11809 bp, 20 predicted proteins | sample MGYA00237884_ERZ534233 | MGnify/ENA primary metagenome ERZ534233 (study PRJEB26412, sample SAMN06343840) | marine metagenome | isolation source: estuarine water | place: USA: Columbia River Estuary... | reverse complement strand
ATAAATTATTTTATGGAAAATTCCAAATTCTTTTTTAATGTTTAAAATTATAACTAAAAAAGTAATTATTATAATTACAACTAAAAGTGGTAGTGAATTAAAAAATTTTAAACTTAATATCATTGGCAGTGGCCAATTAAAAGAGAAGTTATCTGATTTAATTGTAGGTTATGATTTGCAAAACTTCGTGAAGTTGTGGGGGTTCCAATCAAATCCTTACAGTATTTTAAAACAAAGTGGCGCTCTTGTTATTTCATCAAAGACAGAAGGACTTCCGACCGTATTGTGTGAGGCCATGATTTTAGGTAAAGCCTGCATCGTGCCCGATATTACAGGGTGCAGAGAAGTTAGTAATAATGGAGAGTTTTCATTACAGGTAGCTCGGACACCTCGAGGATTCTCTCAAGGAATGAAACGCTTCATAGAGGATGCTGAACTGAGAAAAAAATATGAAAATAAATCTAAACTGAGAAGCGTTATTTTTAACGATACATTAGCAATTAATAATTACATACAACTCTTTAATGAGTAAATAATATAAACTGATTAATTTTTTTATAATAATTTGTTACTTGTCCAATTCCTGTTCCAACAATATTAGCATTAATAACTGGTAATATAGAACTTCCAATTTGAACACGACCTGCTGATTTAGATTGAGACCCCTGATTATAGGGTGAAGGGTCAAATGGTAATCCACTCATATATATATCAACAGAACGAGCGTTAGTTGAAGTAGCAGAAGCAGCAACAATAGATGTTGTCATTTGCCCCTGGTAAAATGAGTTAAGCCGAATCTCGAATTTATTGAATTTGTCGTAAAAAGGGTCTCCCATCATTTGCCTAAGTTTAACATTGTTCCAAATCATTGTATTTCTATTATCGGCAACACTTCCAGCAGCAGTAACAACAGCGGCACCTGTAGCACTAAAATATACTGTATTGGTATTACTGGCATTAATATCATATGAGCGTAAAACTAAATTGCGGATTTCGTTAGACATATATATATATATTTTTATAAAAATAAAATATATTTATAATATTCTTTTATTATTATTTAATTCAATTTTAGTTAATCCATGTATTTCAAAATTAAATTCCATATGTCCCATCATATTAGGTGCTCCAGCATAAGCTGGTAATGCTTGAGTAGTAGAAACTAATAATTGAATATTAAGTGTTGGTGAATCTGCTGTTTTGCTAAAGCTGTAACTAGGTGTTTGTCCATATTGATAATTTGTTACTTGTCCTTCTCCTTGACCTGCTGTTGAACTTCCAATAGTAAGAGCAGGACATATAACAGAACCTATTTGAACACGATTCCCTGATTTAGATGCTGAACCCTGATTATAAGGAGATGGGTCAAATGCTAATCCTCTCATATAAATATCCATAGACCTCCAAGAAGTACTAAGAGCAGTTTGAGCAGCACCACCAATATAACTTTGAGTGGTTTGACCAATATAAACACTATTAAGTCTTATATCAAATTTATCAAATTTATTATAAAAAGGGTCACCCATTAATTGGCGTAAATTAACATTATTCCAAGTTAAGTTTAATCGATTGTCAGTAACAATGCCAGCAGCAGTAGTAACAGTTGCATCCTACGCCATTACAGTGGGTACTGTGGCGGCTACATTATCACAATTAACAGTTGAGACCAATGAATCTAAGTAAGAATGTAACACTACAGGAGTTTGAAGAGTCTCCTACAGCAACTGCCAAGGGCATTGTAAACAAAATGACTGTAGCTCAGATTGAATCTGCCAAGCTATTGTGTGAGAAAGTCTTTCAACCACTTAGAGACCACGTAGGAAAGCCTATTAAGATAAACAGTGGATACCGTTCTCCTGCACTTAATAAGGCCATAGGAGGCAGTACAACGTCTCAACACTGCAAAGGTGAGGCAATGGACCTTGACCTGCATGATAAGGCTTTATTCGTGTGGATAATTGATAACTTAGACTTTGACCAAGCTATCTTTGAGGCAGGAACAGAAACTTCTGCAGCATGGTTTCACTTGAGTTACAAGAAATCTGGCAATAGAAAGCAAGCACTAAGAATGAAAAACGGAAAATACTCACCATTTAAAAGATAATCATGGCAAAGAAAGTAGGCAGACCTAAGAAAGTGGATCTAATCATAGAGACCAACAAGGCAGAAATTGAGTATCAGAGAGACGGTACTAATTATGACTTTAAGTATGATGGTAAGAAAGTTGATTTACACATTACAAAAGATGAGACTGGCACTAAAGTAGAGGTAGTATCTGAGAATAAATTTCTCAAAGCTCTTGCAACCTTGGCCTCTAAATTCATAGTCAAAAGATTCAAGAAAAAATAGTACCTGCCTACTTACCATTAGAACAGTTAGCAGGTCACTCTAATACTCACCCCGCTTCCCATCAGAATAGCGCGCTCAGGGTGAGTCTTTTATATCATATTGTTGATGTCAACTAAATGATTGTCTAAAGTACGTCTAAAGTACGTCTAAAGTACGTCTAATGAAATAAACAATTAGATGTTAATAACTTTTATTGCTAATTATTTGCACGAATGAAAAAAGTTATCTACATTTGTAAGGTAATCAATACGGAAAAATATGAAAAAGTTTATTAAAGAATGTACCACCTGCTACGGCACTGGTAAAATGGGTAGTAATAACTCATGGGATAACCACCCATCAAGAGATGAGTCTTGGCCTTGTGACTATTGTGAGGAAGGTCAAGTACATGATCAAGAGGCCTTAGATAATGCCATTGAGGATGCAGAGTATATGATTGAGGGCATGATTGACCGTATCAGATTGACATCAGATAACATCATGGTATGTGCTAAATTAGACTGCACTAACCTTGTTGCAAGATACAAGAATACACTGCACACACAAGCTCGTGCACTTGCAAGACTTGAGATGTACAAAGCTAACCTTCAAAACTTATAATCATGACAGAGAATCAGAAAGCAATACGTGACACCCTTATAATGGGTGCACTATTTATGGTAGTTACTATAGTATTAACTATCATAGGAGTTATAGGATGACTAATTTAGCAATAATCACAGGGTGGGATAAGTTCAATGGAGAACTATATCACCGATATTTGAGAGCAATAAACAATGTGGACAGTACACTATCGAGTATACACTCAAGGAGCCTGGAGGAGAACCAGCAAGATAATAAAAGCAGACTCACAGCATCAAGCAAGATTGAGAGCCGATGTGTGGGAGGGATTAATAATCAAAATAAGTAAGATATGAGCACAAAAGACAAAGCAACTGACATCTACACCAGGTCAATTAGGCTGCATGGATTATATGAAGGAAAGCAGCACGCCATTGACTCTGCTGTGGCAATCCAAACATTGGCCACATATGATCAGCAGAAGTACTGGCAGGAAGTGATAACACTAATACAAAGCAAATGACAAGAACAATGACAACCTTAGTACTGGCTTATAAAGCCATCTATTATACAACAAAGTACTCATGAATCAACTTAAGATGTACAGGTGCATCAGACTCATGGAGATGATGCAAGATACTCCCAGACAAATCTACACCATTGCAAGGTACTTGGGAGTGAGTGACAGGACAGTCTACAGATACTTTGACTTGTTTAAGCAGTTAGGGTATACACTTGAGAGAGATAGTAATAATAAATATAAATTAACGAAATGAGTGAAGAGGCAAAAATGGCACTACTAATGTTTAGTGTAGGGATAATAGTACTAATGATAGGAATGATATATAATGAAAGAAATAATTGAATACATCCTGCTCAACCAATTGGATAAGAAAGGGCGGCATAGACAGCACGCATACAGAAGGTACTACCTTTACAATCTACTGAGAAACCAGGGCATACCATACGCAAGTATTGGTGATATGTTTAACAGAGACCATGCCTCGATAATGCATGGCATCAAAGTGCATAAGAACTACACCTCTATCAATGACAATATGTATGACTTTTACACGATGGAAGAGCAACTCAAGTTTACTGGGTTCACCATTGAGCGAAGCCTGGTGCAAGACATCCTGAGCTGCACCAACATGGATCAGTTGAAACTTATACAATTTAAGTTGAAAAATAATCAGTACAAAGTGCATCCAGATACAACAAATGAAGTATCTTAGCTCTGCTTTTACCTGATTGATTATCCGAAAAGACCCCCTCCTTGATTGGCTGGGGGTTTTTTTGTGGTGTAAACTTGAGTTGACAGTAGTTTACAGTGGTTTACACAGCTAAAATATTACATATCAGTTACTTACAGTCAAAGTGTACACATTACACAAGTTTACAGTAGGAAATAAATTATTTTTTTACCTCATCAAAAATGTACTTTTTTAAAAAAAGTGTAAGTTTACACTAAAAAAGCTCTGTATCCCTTGTAAATACTAAGATTTTACTGTCAACTTGGTTTACACTTGGAGTGTACACTTTTCTAAATTAGTTTACACTTTTCATTGTTAATAAGTTATTGATTGTTGTTTGAGATAAATAAGTATATTTGCAAAGGGGTTGTCGGAGGCATCCACTTAAAAGGTTCACGCTGCCTTTCCCCTATTTTTAAATTAGCGTGGTTTAAATTAGCGTGATATGATAACAAAAGATTATTTAAAAAAACTTGCCTCCCAAGGCTATAGTATCATTCCTTGTGATGCTACTAAGAAACCTATTGAGAGCAAATGGACATCCAAACCATGCAAGACGCATGATGAGATTGACCAACTTACAGCACCATTGTATGGATGCCGTTCAGGTGTTAATGACATTGAGTGCATTGATATAGATCTTAAAGTATTCTCATCCCTTCCAGAGAAGTTAGCCTGGTGGAATGAGTACATTTCCTTCCTACGAGATAACATCTCTGAGTTTGATTATAAGTTTGTCATAGCTAAGACTATGAGAGATGGATACCACATCATCTACAAGTGTACAAAGGTGCAAGGCAATACCAAGATAGCTAAGCTACAAGGCATGAAGGAGGCTATCATTGAGACCAGGGGAGTAGGTGGTCAATTCATTCTATATGGCAACTTCCATGGAGATAATGAGTATCATGATATCAAGTATATCACAGAGGAAGAGAGAGAGATACTCTGGTCAATATCTAAGACATACAACTACATTGATGAGGTCAACCTTGACAAACCAACTAAAAAACAATACTCAACCAATGAGGATGAGGTCACTCCATGGGATGACTACAACTCAAAGAATAACACCATTGACCTTATCAGTGATGAGTTTACTATTGTAAGGAACACTACTAAGAGCTATATTGTACGTAGACATGGAGCTGAGTCACCTCACTCAGGCTATGTGTACAAGGATAGTGGATGTATGTATCTGTTTAGTACAGGCACACAGTATCCAGCTGAGAAGTTACTTAGTCCATTTGCTGTATACGCTCACAAATATCACTTTGGAGACTTTAAACAAGCCGCCAATGACCTATATGATAAAGGATTTGGATCTCGTAGAGTACCACAGATAGAACTGGATGACAAGCCTAAAGTAGATGTTAGTAAATTAACCTTCCCTATTGACATCTATCCAGAGAATATACAACATTTTATCTTAGAATCTGCTCACACATTAGGCTTATCAATCGACTACATGGGCTGTGCATTTATGTGGATGCTGTCAGTGATAGTAGGCAACTCATTAAAGGTAGAGGTCAAGAAAGGATGGCTTGAGACTGGCACCTTATGGATCTCATTGGTAGGTAAGGCAGGTATTGGTAAGACTCCAAGCATCAACCAGATAATAAGACCACTTGAATCTGTAAACAACACCCACATCAAACGGTATATTAAGGAGTATTCTAAGTGGGTTGAGTATGAGAAAAAAGATAAGCAAGAGAAAGAGCATTCAGAAGAGGTAAGGAAGCCTAAAAAGACTCAATTTATAGTAAATGATATTACACTTGAGGCATTGGTTGACCTACATGAAGAGAATAAGAACTCAGTAGGTGTGTTCAAGGATGAGCTTGCAGGATGGTTCAAGGATATGAACAAGTATAGAGCAGGTTCTGACCTTGAGTTTTGGCTTTCCTGCTGGAGTGGTAAGGCTGTGAGCATGAACAGGAAGACTGCTAAGAGTTCATTTGTTGACAAGCCACATATACCAGTGCTTGGTGGTATACAGCCGACAATATTTGATGCCTTTAATACAGAAGAGAACAAAGAAAATGGATTTACAGATAGGATGTTGATATCATTTCCTGACTTGTTTGTGGAATCTTACAATGAGAATGAGATGGATGTATCAACATCAGTATGGTATGATGCCTATATAGTCAAGTTTTTTGAAGAGGTAAAAATGAAGTGGGTTAAGTATAACATGGAGGATGACATTGAGCCATTAGTGGTAGTCATGAGCAAGGCATCTAAGCAACAATGGACTCGAATCTTTAATCAGATAACTGAGATGCAAAACAGTGATGCTGAGAATGAGTATATGAAGTCAATGCTACCTAAACAGAAGAGCTACATCCCAAGGTTCGCTATGTTAATCAATTCTTTGTGGGCATACGATCAACCAGGAGAGTATTTTTACGGCACTCTAATGGAGCCTTCTATGTTGAGAGCTGAGAAACTGTCTCACTACTTTATCAACATGAGTAAAAAAGTTAAGATAGAATCAGCAGAAAAAAGAGAGCTCAAGGATGTAATAAAAAACGATCCAGGGAAGAGTAAATTTGACAAGTTCAAGGTGATGTATCAAGCTAACAAAAAACTAAACAAGGTCAGTGTGGCTGATCTATTAGATGTATCGAGAGAATGTATTTATAAATGGGTTAAAAAAATAGACAATGACAATAACTAACGAGGATAACATGGAGCTCATGGCTCGCTATCCAGATAACTATTTTGACTTGGCTATTGTTGACCCGCCGTATGGGATAGGTGAGAAATTTAAAGGCGGAAATAGTGGCAAAATGCAATTCAATGAAGTGGTAAATAAAGGGTGGGATTGCGTTCCAGAAAAAGAATACTTTAAAGAATTGTTTAGAGTGTCAAAAAATCAGATTATTTGGGGAGGTAACTATTTTGATTTGCCGCCAACAAGATGTTTTTTAGTTTGGGATAAACAAATAAGCGATGATTTTACGCTCGCAATGGCAGAATTAGCTTGGACTTCTTTTGACAAGTTGGCTAAGATTTATAAATTACCAACACCTAAGAATGGCAAAATCCACCCAACCCAAAAACCTGTTGCACTTTACAAATGGCTTCTTGACAAATATGCTCAACAAGGAGACAAGATACTTGACACCCACTTAGGCAGTGGCTCAATAGCTATTGCGTGCCATGAGTACGGCTTTGACCTTACAGCCTGTGAACTTGACAAAGAGTACTTTGATAAGGCAATGCAGAGAATAAATAACCATACAGCACAAACTAAACTTTTTTAATATGAACTACTTAGAACAACTGATCCATGATTTACACTTAGATGGAGTATATTATACACCTCAACAAGTGATTGATAAGATAACCTACGATTGTATAATCGGTAACCCACCAATCAAATGAACAAAACAAACGCACAACTACTTAAGGCACTCGAGCTGGAGGACTTGAGACTTAAGTATCCATCACTGGATGAGAAGTACATGGCCTTCACTAAGTGGTCAGATAACTCAGCCAACGCACTGACTAAGTGTGTGATTGCTTACATCACCTACAAAGGTGGTCAAGCTGAGCGTATCTCATCTCAAGGTCAGTACAGGGAGGGAGCAAAGATACAAGTAGGCACAGGTGAGATTGCTTACCATAAGCAGCTGCCTGGCAAATGGACACCAGGACAAAGTACTAAAGGTACTGCTGACATCTCATCTACCATCAGAGGAAGGTCAGTTAAGATAGAGATTAAGTACGGCAAGGATAGGCAGTCAGATGTACAGAAAGCCTATCAGGAAGCCGTTGAACGTGCAGGAGGGGTGTATATCATTGTGAGGTCGTTTGATGAGTTTGTGGTGTGGTATGAACAATTTACAGAAGGGCTATGAGTGCAAAAGAGAAAGCAAGAGAGTTAGTAGATACCTATAGGATAATGCTAATGAACAGTGATACTGAATGTGGTGAGGAGATACTATGTACTGTGATAGCTAAGTCCTGTGCATTGATTGCTGTGGATGAGATGCTTGATTTTAGAAATGCATTGTATATCAATGAGGGCAGCCTGGCTCATCAATGGCTGCTGGATGTTAAACAACAAATAGAACTACTATGAGAATCAAACTAAAAATGCCAAAGTTCAACGTCAAGCTAAAGCATCTGAGAAAGAAGTACAAATGTGCTGTTAAGGGTATAAATAACGAAATAGATTAAATTATGACATTAGATTCACACGAGATTAGATTAGGTAACACCTATAAAATAGAGATGGGAGATGGCACTTATAAGAGTGACCTCATCAATTTAGAAGACCTTAGAAACTTATTAGATGATGAGATTGATGACTTCTATCAGGCAATGGAGATAAGTGAGGAGTGGTTGATTAAGTTTGGGTTTATTCATGCAGGCAATTTTCATGATTGTATTAATTATAAATTAAATGGTATAGATATATGGCTTTATGCTAATAATGAAATTGCCTTTGGTAAATGGGTGCTCAAATACGTTCATCAACTTGAAAATCTATACTTCGCACTGACTGGAGAGGAACTAACATACAATTGTTAATAACTTTATTTGTCATATATGCAAAACTTTCTTAACTTTACTGAAAATAATCAATTTATGGAAAAGCAATTAATCAGCTCATCTGAGAAAATCAGACAAGCAAACGAAGAGGCAACACTGTCCTTCCACCAGAAGCTCCACAGAGCTAAGTTAGCAATCGGTAAGGTAACCAAGAATGCTACAAGTCATCATTCTAAGTATGCCAACTTGAATGCAATCATTGAGGCAGTTGAGCCTATCTTACTTGAAAACGGCTTACTACTCTTACAGCCTATTCAAGGCAATAGTGTGTGCACTCAGATAATCGACATTGACTCAGGTGCAAAGGTTGAGTCTTGTATGGAACTGCCAGCAGGTATGAACCCACAGCAGCAGGGTAGTGCCATCACTTACTACAGAAGGTACACTCTGCAATCTACTCTATCATTACAGGCAGTAGATGACGATGGTGAGGCGGCAAGCAAGCCAGCACCAACCAAGTCAACACCTACCAAGCACCCAATAGGAGATGAGAGACTGCAAGCAGCACTTGAATCTATTAAGGTAGGTGACTACACACTTGAGAGATTAAAAAATGAGTTCTCACTTACTAAAGAGCAGGAGGCAAGACTATGAAGTGGAGAGCATCACAATTAGGCAACCTAATGACCAACTCAAGGAGTAAGTCAGAGGTACTATCTGAGACCACTAAGTCAGAGATACGAAAGATAGCAAAGCAGGACTTCTATGGATACACCACAGAGATCAAGACTAAACCAATGATCAAGGGTACTGACTGGGAGCAGGAAGGCATTGACCTATTGAACTCAGTTAGATTCACTCAGTACAGTAAGAACGAGCTCAGACTCTCTAATGAGTACATGACTGGATGCTGTGACATTATAACAGATGACAGTATCATTGACATCAAGTCATCCTGGTCATTAGAAACCTTCCCTGCAACACCATCAGAAGGTGATGTTAGTGGCTACGAGTGGCAAGGTAGAGCCTATATGTGGCTGTATGACAAGCCAGCCTTTGAGTTAATCTACACCATGTACACTACACCAGATGAGCTACTGACTGAGTGGGATAACCTATCCATCCATAGAGTTGACCACATTGACCCAGCTAAGCGTATCACAGTAGTGAGATATGAGAGAGACCAGGCACTTGAAGAGCAGATCAAGGAACGGTTGATCCATTGCTCAGAGTATTATGTACAGTATATTAATCAATTAAATAATAAATAATTATGTTCAACACAACAACAGCACCAATGGGAAATAATAGTACCCACGTGCAACTAAAAACAGAAGTAAACAAGGTTTACAAAACAAATGATTTGTCAATCTTTAAACAAATTGATGGTAACAGAGTTCCAAATTTACAACACGTAAAGCGGTTAGCTGATTCAATTCGTATTTACGGAATGAAATGCAATCCAATTTTAGTAAATGAACAAATGGAAGTTATTGACGGTCAACATCGTTTGATGGCTGCTAAAGAAACAGAAAGTTTTGTTTATTATATTATTGTAACTGGATATGATTTACATGAAGTCCATACTCTTAATATGAACCAAAAAAATTGGGGAATAAAAGATTTTATGGATAGTTATGCTAATATTGGTATAGAATCTTATATTAAATTAAGAAAGTTTAGTCAAGACAATCAAGATTATACTTTGCCTGTTTGTATTATGTTTTGTAGTAATTCTGTTAACAACGGTTATAAAGGAAGTCATTTTAATGATGGAGCTTGGAAAATTAAAAATGTTGATTTAGCTCAAGATTGGGCAAACAAAATTAGATTAATAAAATCATTTTTTATTAATTATAACAGCAGAAGTTTTGTTGGAACAATGATGATATTATTTCAAAATAAAAGTTTTGATTTTAATGAGTTTATGCATAAAATAAGACTACAACCAACAGCATTAAAAATTTGTGCTACATCTGACCAATATAAAACTTTAATTGAGGATATCTACAATTACAAGTCAAGAAACAAAGTTAACCTTAGATACTAATAATAAACAATAAATAATGTCAGAATTAACAATCAAAGGAGCTATCAAGCTCATCAACCCAGTCAAAGTCATCAGTGACAAGTTCTCAGTGAGAGAGTTTGTAATCACTACAGCAGACAAGTACCCTCAAGAAGTAATCTTCCAGACAGTCAATGACAAGATGGATATCATTGCACCGTATGGTCAAGGTCAAGAGGTCACAGTATCATTCAATGTAAGAGGTAGAGAGTACAATGGTAAGTACTACAACACCCTTGATGCATGGAAGGTGCAAGGTGAGGCTGCTGCTCCAAGTGTAGTCAATGACCAAATGCCTTGGGATAATGCGTTCTAAGACCGTTTATCTCAAAGAAAGTCAAACACTAACCGACTGGATGAGATGTGAGCTTAAAGACAAGCTAAACAGCAGAAACAGGGCAGTGCACATGGCAGAGGATATGGGTGTAGTGAACGCAACACTGCACCGCTTCCTGCAAGGTGGTGAGGCACGAGGTAAGTTCTATGATAAGGTGTTTAATTACTTGATGAAATGATAGAAGAGACATCCTTCAAAGGTTCACCGTTGCAAACTGAGATACGAAATGCTCAAGGTGATAAACTGCATACACTACGTATGTTAATAACAGTAGCAGCTAACAACAAGCCCGAGTCATTGTTTTGGAATGAAGCATTTGAAATGATAAATAAAAAGAAATGAACTACTTAGTACAAATAATGGTCTACATTGAAGGGCAGTACCACACCCCTCAATCAATACTTAATAAGATACCTACTCAAGTGCCGAGCAAGCGTTGAGTACCACACAGGGGAGTATAACAGCTCCCCTTTGTCATATACAAAACTTTAACTATATTTACACCATGATAATCAATTACATCACTCCCTTAGTAATCTCCTGGTGGTTTACCCACTTCGAGCCTATCCAGGACTACATCGACAATACACTGATACTACCAGACTGGCTACACACAGCCTTAGGTTGCTGGAAGTGTCTCTCTTTCTGGTCAACCTTGGCCTACTCACAATCATTCACTGTGGCCTGTGCCACATCACTCACAGCAGTATGCTTGAACAAACTGATATACAACTCATA
>ENA-OSIY01001659-OSIY01001659.1-marine-metagenome-genome-assembly--contig:-NODE-1659-length-11815-cov-7.666809_pt1 | contig 11815 bp, 10 predicted proteins | sample MGYA00237884_ERZ534233 | MGnify/ENA primary metagenome ERZ534233 (study PRJEB26412, sample SAMN06343840) | marine metagenome | isolation source: estuarine water | place: USA: Columbia River Estuary... | reverse complement strand
GTCTGAACTTTCTAATAAAGTTTATGCTGTTTCCATGAATGCAGAATCCTTAGAGGTTTATTCTAATGTTATCGAATCAATTACATGGAAAGGTAAAGAAGGATTAGGTATCTTAGAAATTACTAAGAAATTGAAAGATGTTACCAAAAATGGTATATCAAACGATGCAATTTTTCTAAACGCACTTACTATAGAAGCAAGTCATTATTTTTTAAACAGATTTGAATCGTCCGGTAGCAGTGTTGCTGAGTCTTTTATTGATTTATTCAAGAAGTTAGAACAAGCATTATCTGCGGTTTCACAAGATAACAAAGATTTAGAAGATCTTAACAAGGATTTAGCTGCTGCACAACAGGGATTAGAAGCAGTATAGGATAATTTTTACAACCAATTCATACAAAAAGGTCCATTCTTAAGAGTGGACCTTTTTTCTGCGGATATATATCGATTAAGAAATATAATGAAAGAATGAAAGAAAACAAAATTTTTCCTTGGCTTGTGGCAATTGCTGCTGCTAGCATATCCTTTTCGGCTGCTTTCTATTCTATTTTCGGTATAGGTAAGATGTTCGCTGGGGCTTCGACAAATGTGATGGTAATGGCTGCGAGTCTAGAATTTGCTAAATTAGTAATTGCATCATTTTTATACAGATTTTGGGACGACGTAAACAAGGGGTTAAGAGCTTACTTAACAATTGCTTGTTTTATCCTTATTTTAATAACATCCGGGGGTATTTATGGATTCCTGTCTTCTGCTTATCAAGAAACCGCAAATAAAGTAGAAAACGTTGATAAAAACACAACGGTGCTTGTTAAGCAAAAGGACATGATCCAAAGACAGCTAACACAAGCAGAAAAACAATTAGAATTTAAGAGTACCAGACAGAATACCTTGTCTGATATGAGAAATAGACAGCAATCAAATGCAGACAATCTTATCTCACAAAATAAATCTGCATCATCCGTTAGAACACAGATGAATTCACTTGGTAAGGAATCAAAAGATCTTGATAATGATATTAAGATCCTCCAAGACACAATCGCTTCAAAAAATCAGCAGATTAGTGACATTGAAATGAAAATTTTAAACGTTTCAACAAACAATGATCTTGCTAATGAAGTTGGTCCATTAAAGTACATAGCTAAGCTAACAGGAAAATCTTTAGATCAAGTAGTTAACTGGTTTATCATCGCTTTAATGCTGGTCTTTGACCCCCTAGCGATAGCTTTAGTAGTTGCAGCTAACTTTGTCTTCTCATATATTGGTAAGGATAAGACCGAACCAAAGAAAGAAGAAAAATCAGAGGATCCTAAAGAACCAGAAGTAGAAGAAACAGCGGATGAAGAAGTTGAAGAAGTTGAAGAAGCTGTAGAAGAAATTAATGAAGTCACTAAAGAAGAAGAAACTACAATAAAACCTACTATTTTTATGATCGGGGATACCCCTATAAAAAATGTAGAAGATTCTATCGATTATTTTTCAGAAGATTATATTGAGAATGAACCTCTTTCTAATCCAGAAGAGCCTGAAGAAGTTGAGGATGAAGTTGAAGATGAAATATCTGAACTTGTTAATGAAGATTATGAATATGATGTATTCTCTCCCGATTTTACATACGATGAAATATACTCTCCAGATTTTGCTGAAGATGAAATTGTGGCAGAAGAAGAAATTCAGGAGGAAATAATCGAAAATAGGGAAGACGGAGAATTTGGAGGATATAAACTTGGAAACGTTTATAATTCTAAAAAAAGTACCAATATAAAAGATTACAAGGATAGAAAAGATACTCCATTAGATATTCTATTCACTAAGGGTGATCCAACAAGATTATAATTTGTAATATGCCAAACGTACTGTCAACTGACCCAAGATTTATTAGATATGCTAATTGTGATCCAGAAAAGCAGAAGAAAATAGTTTTCGAAGGATCTTTTTTAAAAATCATCATGGGATCACAGGTATTAGACATGGTGGATCTTTCCAATTTTTTTCATCCAGCGTCCATAAACGGTGGGAGTTTTAAGAAAAGAGTTTATATTCCATCCGGGGGATCTTATAGTTTATATGGAGGAAATATTGCCCAGGATCAGGGAGAGGTTTCTATGATTGCTATTAGGGTAAAGTATGATCCATCCCTACCAGAGGCAGAAAAATTAATCTATTGGGAATACGAAGGAAATTTGTCACCGTGTAAAAATCTTTTATTTCTAACGGGTAAAACCCTTGATCATGTGAAACATCATGGATGGGACTTGGAACCATATTCACCAGAGGCATCAACATTTTCCCCAGTATTAAGTCCGCAGCCAACATCACCAGATCTTAGCCTAGGTGGAATAGTACTTAAAAATACAACATTAAAAGAGGTTGAGGTAGAAATATTAGTAATGAATTAATGGCAACAGCACCACTTATATGTCAAGCAGATCTAGCAAACACCCTAATAGAAGGAGGGCATTTCGATAAATGTACGCTGCTAGTAACCAAGGATTCAACCATAGTTAATTCATTTAATTTTTGCGATTTCTCATTGGATATCGACGAATTTTTCACGCAGAATTTAACGCTTGGACCTGGGAGTGCATTTCTTTTAGACGATGGGGGGTTGGCAAATCCTTTTGGTGAGGTTAAATTTCTTTTAATTAAAGTCACATACCCACAATCTTTCACACAAGACAGCAACAAATACATCAATCTGGTACACGAAAGTGTAACCTACCCAATCGGGGAATTACATGTTTGGACTGGAAATCCTGGCGATTCAGCAGGAATGGGAATAGCAGTATCCCCTTCAGGAAGCCCACAATATAGTTCAGGTGGAATAGTGTTACATAATCCACACCTTAATTCAGTTAGTATTAAAATTATACTGGCATCAAGTGAGATTCAGGGAATTTATACTACTGCAGGGACAAGTGGAACATCGGGGGGTACTTCAGGATCATCTGGATCATCCGGATCTAGCGGAATTGCAATTAATGCCGATTATTATGGAACTAGCGTTAATACAATAACAATACCAACATAAGAGAAAAAATGCCATATTCCAATATATCACTAGTCACCGATCCCAATCTTCTGTTTCAGCAGTATGATTTTATACAACTGTCACACGACGCAAATAATTATATTATAGGAAGGGTTGTTAGTTATAACCCAAATTCTGGGGAAATTGTTTTTACACCTTTGCAGATAAACGGATCTGGAACATACAGTTCATGGAATATATCTTTAACAGGTTCTTCTGGACAGACTGGTACTTCTGGTACTTCTGGTGCTGATGGTGCTGTAGGTTCTTCTGGTTCTTCTGGTCAATCAGGAACTTCAGGATCTTCTGGAACATCAGGAACTGATGGAACTAGCGGCCAATCCGGAACAGCGGGAGCTCAGGGTACTTCTGGTACATCTGGCACAAGTGGTAGTGATGGTACTTCGGGACAAAATGGAACATCAGGCGACAAATATAGAACTCATTCAGAAACGCAATTAAACCTTGCAAGCAGTGGTAACATATCCCTTGTAGTTTCTCCTGGATTGTCTTATAGTACTTCACAGGGTGTCGTTATATCGTATGACATCAACAATCATATGCATGGTGAGGTTATTACATATAATGTCGGAAATGGCCAGATGACCGTTAAATTATTACAGGATCATCAAGGATCAGGAACATATGATTGGTGGACAGTTAACCTTGACGGGGCAGCAGGGGGTGATGGATCATCGGGATCGTCTGGATCATCGGGATCGTCTGGATCATCGGGATCTTCAGGTAGCACAGGAACATCTGGCTCATCAGGTATCACTGGAACATCAGGATCTTCAGGAAGTACAGGATCGTCTGGATCATCGGGATCGTCTGGATCATCGGGATCTTCAGGTAGCACAGGAACATCTGGCTCATCGGGTTCTTCCGGAAATCAGGGGGATAAAGGTGGAGTGATTTATAAATTCAGTGACAGCTCAGCAATGGTAGATCCAACTGCGGGTTATGTGAGATATAATAGCGGGGCAGGAACCACAGTTACTGTAATAGGATATATTGGACCAACAGCGGATTTAAAAATATCATCGATCGTAAGCGGTTGCCCAATTACTGTAGGTATGACTGTTAGCGGGCCAGGAGTGAATGGGGGTGTAACAGTTACAAAATTACCTGCAGGAGGTGGATGTGCAACTGGTACATATAAAATATCTGGACAATTAACAAACGTAGGATCTTCTGGATCTCCCGTTACATTAACATTAACAAGTACCACGGGAGCATTAAGTTCAACTTCAGCAATTGCTATTAGTAAAACGGCATACGATGGTTCTGACCTGTATAATTTTATCTCAAATTGGGATGATTCATCAAATATAGTAAAAGGAATATTAACACTTAAAAATAACATTAACGGAAACCCCGCATATACCACATTTGACATTATGTCGATAACAAATAACACAACTTGGTTTCAAGTTGGTGTAATTTATTTAGGTGGTACCGTTCCAATTAATGAAGATATTTTATCTTTACAATTTGCATACGCTGGTGATGCAGGTACATCGGGATCATCAGGGACATCGGGCACAAGAGGGTCTTCAGGAACAAGTGGTTCAACGGGGTCTTCAGGATCATCTGGACAAAATGGAAGTTCTGGAAATAGTGGTTCATCAGGAAGTTCAGGTAGCACTGGAACATCAGGATCTTCAGGAAGTACAGGATCTTCTGGATCATCAGGAACATCTGGTACTAGAGGATCATCCGGATCTTCAGGTAGCACTGGAACAAGTGGAACCTCAGGTAGCACTGGAACATCGGGAACGTCCGGTTTATCATTCGGAACATCAGGAAGTTCTGGATCGTCAGGACAAAATGGAACATCTGGATCTTCAGGAAGCACTGGAACAAGTGGAACCTCAGGTAGCACTGGAACATCTGGATCTTCAGGAAGCACTGGAACATCAGGAACTTCTGGAGCATCAGGGGTTCAGTCTACAATAAGTTCATTGAGTGCGACTAATCCATCGGCTTTAGCAATTGTGACTTATTCTTCCACTACTTATAAAGGGGCTAATATAAACTTTGTGGTAACGGAGGATAGCACCGGTAAATCAACAACCTATAATGTTTTGGTTGCCAACGGTAATGCAAAAGTCGCTAATATCCAAACATACAAGGTACAATCAGAAGGAACGGCACCAAACCCTACTATTGCAACTGCTATAAACGGATCTAATATAGAATTAAGAGTTACAGATACTGGAACATTCTCTTATAAGGGGTATGTGCAGCTATTTTAATAGGATACAATTAATTGAATCCCTTCTAAAATTTTGATATATAATAGATATACTGACTTTAAACTCGGAATGCTTAAAAAATGGTTTTAGAACATAGATATATACAATAAAATAAATCCCTCAAAATGGATAGAATTAATTTCGACGATAATCTGTCACAGATAAAAATGGAAAAAGCGAAAGCTGCTGCCGCTCTTTTAAACGAGAGCTGGGGCGGTAATACCTCTTTTACCTCAGGTGCTGCTGGCTCATATACAGACGGTTTACAAAAAGAGATTGAAAACATGTCTACAGAACACAGAAAAGCAATAAAATCTTCTTTTTCTGTTGGAGTTTTAGAGACTGCAATGGCTTTAAACAATACCTCTTTTGTTGAATTAGCAGAAGCTAAAATCTTAGTTGACAAATACATCAATCACGTATCAATCAAAGGTCTTTCCGAGGCATTCCTTATAGAAGCAATGATCTCAGAATTAGAAAACTTTGCATGGGAAAAGAACGTAAAACCAGCTTTATCTAATCTAAAAAAAGCATTCGAAAGCAACAGAAAAGAGATTGAGGTTGCTAAAGCAATCGAAGAAATCAACGGATCTGGCGGTAGAGACTTATACTCTTCTATTGTTGAAACTATGAGAAATTGGTTAGCATCCGAAGACAGAGTTTCTGAAAAACTTTTGATGGATCTTAAGAAATGGGCATTTAATCCATCTGTTAGATCTCTTGTTGAGAGAGTATCTAATTTACAAAGTCAATCTGGAAACAAATTTAACGTGAAAGTTAATTCTTCTAATTGTGATGTTAAATCAATCATTGCTCCAAGCCTAGTTACTGAAAACTCTTCAGTTTTTGTAACCTCAAATAGATTTTTTAGAGCAACAGAAGATGGTGTAAGAATCATGGAAAGAGAAGAAGCCGGAAGACTTTCTGGTAAATTCTTAAAATCTGTTTTAGCTCTTTCTAACCCAAATATTAAAATCAACGAAAGTGGTTTAGATCTTTATATTGGTAAGAATAAATTATCAGTCGTATTTGAAAGCGAAACTGATACCAAGAATATCTTCTTCAATGGTAAAAGAATTGCAGAAGACAAAATAGGATTCACATTATCTTTTGAATTGAGAAATGGATTCCAAGGATCTGCTACAGCAATAGAAAATGCAGTACAAGTAGTTGAAGCTGCTAATTGTCTTTCTGAAATTGATTTTGGAAAGAAAATAGTTTCTAAAATATACGAAGGTGTTGAAGCTAACGTATTTAAATTCGAAAACAGAGTCTTTGTACACAAGGTAAATCCTGCTATGAAGAAGAACGAACTTTTCGAAGGAAACGGAAGTCAAGCAGTTAATTTAGTAAAGGAATTCTTAGGTTTTGATCTTTCTGAGTCTATGACAGAAATCTTAGATAAAGAAGACAGAATTCTTTCCATCATGAAAAATGATAAAGCAGAAATTAAGAAAAATTTAGCAATTATAGAGAGCGAAGTTAATAAGATTAATAAAGCACTTGAATCAAATCCAACACTTCAAAATTCAGACGAAATTAAAGAAGCACAAAAAATGCTTTCAATTGAATCTAATTCATTAAAAGAAAAATGGAATCAAATCTCAGTAGAAATTGAGAGATTCGAAAGAGGAGCTAAGAAAAAGGTAATTAACGAGAATGAAGGATATGGCATCAATACAGATGTTAAGATCAATAGAAACGGAGAAAAAGGTAAAGTTGTAGGGGTAAATGGTAATTCCAAAACATACACAGTTATGTTTGAAAATGGAAAAACTGGAGAATTCTTCTTCAACGACGTGACTGATATATCTGACGAGATTAAGAACATTCAATTAAGTAGAGTTAATGATTTAGCGGAAGATACAGACGAAACAAACGAAGGTTTAGAAGCTGATATGGAATTAGCAGAAGCACCGGACACAACTGCAGCAGGATCATCAAAAGATATTGACGATTTAAACTCTCATAATTTAGCAGATTTAGATGTTAAAAGTGGTAAAAAATTAAAAGAAGATCCAAAAGGAACTTCAGGTAAACACGGATTGGCAACTGCTCCTGGACACACAGCAAAAACAGGAAAGAAATTCGTTCAAAAAGAAAAGAATGCTAATTTAGCTGATGCACCACACAGCACAGCTGCTGGATCTTCTAAAGATATTGAAGATTTAAAAGCTCATAATTTAGCAATTATCGAATCTCAAAAGAATGCTAACTACGAAAAAGCACCTTCCGGCAAGAAGGAAAAAGTTAAAAAATTAGTTCTTGGCAAAAAAGGAACTTTAGCTAAAGCACCAGGTAACAGTAAGTTAAATGGTAAAGGTGACCACGAGCCTCTTAACAGAGCAACTCTATCTAAAGCACCGTCTACAAAAAAAAAGTAAACACAATATCTGAACATAGAGCAGAGTTCGTTTCCGAAGGAATAGGAAGCGAACTCTCTTTTTTTGCGGATGATTTGACGCAGACCATAGGTAAATTGAAAGAATTAGAAACATCTAGCCACTCTAACAGTAAAATAGGATTGAAGACCATCCAAGACACCATTAAGAAACTTGAGTCTTTAGAAGAAGATATTACTAGACAAATGGAAAAACTAGAAAGTAACTTCACACCACAAAAATAAGCAAACACAAAACTAATGGAGTATGTTAAAAACAAAGAGCTAAAAAGAGCATTATCAGAATCAAAAGAAAAGGGAAAATTAACAGCAGAAACTGTTAAAATGTTTACCTTGATAGTAAATGGTCTTTCAAAAACAAAATCCTATAGAGATATAGAGGACAAAGAAGATTGCATAGCATTCGGAATGGAAGATCTTATTAAATATTGGGACAGATATGATCCTAATAAATCTGACAATCCCTTTGCATTCATTTCTCAAATTGCTAAGAATGGCATGCAAAAAGGATGGAAAAAGATACATTCAACTAGATCAATAAAGACCATACCATTTTCTAGATTAGTTAGAGACGATAATCAAAATTTTAATGTCTAAGACCAATATAAAGAATGTTAAACCTAACGGAAGATACAAATCCGGAAAATTCGTTCCAAGAAATCCTGAAAAGTATATTGGAGACATCCATAACATAATTTACAGATCTTCTTGGGAAGGAAGATTCTGTTTGTATTGCGATCAAAATCCCAATATTATTAAATGGGCTTCAGAAGCAGTTCAAATCGAATATTGGAATCCTATAGACAAAAAGACCCACACTTATCATCCTGATTATTACATAAAGGTTCAAAAAATAGACGGAAGCACAGAGGATTGGATTTTAGAAATTAAACCATCTGCCCAGTATCAATTAGATAAAAAACCGGTTTTAAGTGGGAATCTAACAGAGAAGAGAATTAGATCACATAACGATCAAATGCAGACTTGGATAGTGAATAGAGCTAAATTTGATGCTGCTATGAAGTTTGCTAAATTTAATGGCTATCGATTTGGAGCCATTGACGAAAATTTCATTTTTAGATAATGGACTTTAAAAAAGAGATAAGGGATGCTATAGAAAAGGCAGGCTCACCTTCAAAGCTGTCGGAAGAAAGCTTTTTGAATTACACCAATAATTACTCGGTTCTTAAGTCCTCGGAGACCCTTAGAAATCTTATACAAGGTAAAATCTATACTTTCTATTATGATTCAGAAATGAAAGCAGAAAGGGGATTTATAAACAGAAGACCTGTTATATTTTTAGATTCGAAAGAAATAACTCCAACAAAAAGCATTATTAAAGGATTAGATTTAATTCTAATAACTCCAAGGGACAGAACCAATTTCTTTATTAGACTTCACACGGTTTACGGTAAAATCATGGATCAAAACGAGAAAAAAGAAAAATCTTCTCATATGCCTTTAAGATTTGATTCTGAATTATTGGAAACTTTAATGGGTGGTATCAGGTATAATCATGCATACACTGGCTACAAGATGGATAAAATTAGGGGACTAAGAGAAATACCAAGAGAAGAATGGAAGCATTTGGTCTATCTAAACACTAAATCTATCGAGGGGGCTGCTATAGACGATATATACAATAAATATAAATAATGGCCGGATTCTTAGGAGATAACAGGACTAATCCTTTTTTTAGTAACATGCTAAACAATCTTAGAAAGATAGGATCGTTTGGGATGAGCTACGGTGATATGGTTGTTAAAAACTCCCAAGCAGTTGGTACAACAGAGGCCATGTTTCTTAAAAATGGCGGGTTAGAAGATGAGAATTTTCTTTATTCAATTAGAAAATCAGATACCACAGCTAAACAGTACATCGCTTATTATGACAGGGATTATATCAATAAGAAGACCTATCTTAGGAATTTTTCGATAAATCCCGAAATAGAATTTATTCTTGACACCGTTTGTGACGAGGCAATAGTTTATGACGATAAAAACTTTTTCTCATATTTTACTTCAATTGATATTAAAGGCATCGGGGAAGAAATAGAGGGAAAGGTTCAGGAAAGATACAAGGAAATTTACAATCTTTTTGGATTTAATGAAGGAATTTCAGCTTGGCATTTTTTTAGAAGTTTTCTTGTAGATGGTATTTTAGCATTTGAAATAGTATTCGATACGAGGGGAAAGAATATTATTGGATTTAAGGAATTAGATCCATCGTCTTTACTTCCCTCCGTTGAAAAACAATCAGACGGTACATTCGTTGAGTGCTGGATTCAATATCCAGATAATCCCTCTTTATCTAGAAAATTGTACGATTCTCAAATTATTTATATTTCATACGCAAAAGGAAATACAACAACAAGGGTAAGTTATATTGAAAGATTGATCCGATCTTTTAATCTATTAAGAATCATGGAGCACACTAGGATAATTTGGAACGTGATGAATTCTTCATATAGAATGACTATGACCGTTCCAGTAGGAACAAAATCCCCACAAAAAGCAAAACAAAGTCTTGCTGAATTAATGAGTATCTACAAGGAAGATATTAGATTGGATCAGGATAGCGGGGAATTATTCGTAAACGGAAGACCAAATATTCAGTTCTTTAAGAACTATTTAATGCCTTCTACACCAAACGGAACACCAGACATTACTCCTTTAACAGGGAGCGGAGATGCTACACCGTTTAGTGATTTAAAAGCATTAGCATATTTTGCAGATAAATTAAAACTAGATTCTAAAATTCCTTATTCAAGATTTGATAGAGAAGACAGGGGAACCCAAGGAACATTTAGCGGAAATGCAGAAGGATTAGATCAGGAAGAAATTAGATTCTTTAAATTTATTACAAGATTAAGATCAATCTTTCAAGATATATTACTTAAACCTGTTTGGGTTCAATTCTCTTTGGATTACCCAGAACACAGAAAAGATTTCATGATTAAGAGTCAATTTGGACTAGATTACGTAAAGGACAACTCGTTTGCAGAAACAAAATATATGGAGATATTAAATGCAAGAAAAGATCAAGTAACAAAAATAGCTGGGCTTTTAGATGCTGACGGTAAACCGTATTTTTCTATTAAATATGTTCTTGACAAATATCTTGGTATGACTGATGATGATAGATTAGCTAACGAAAAAGCAAAAGAGGCTGGAGCAAAGAGAAAGAAAGAGGAGGAGGAAAAAGCAGCCAAAGAGGCAGGAACAGAAACGCCTGCAGCAGAGGGAGAAGAAGGAGCAGCAACACCTGCAGAAGGAGAAGACACAGAATTTAAATTATAATAAATGGCAGGATTCATAGATAATTTTTCCCAGAGAAACCCCAATATGGGACGCATACTGAGAACCGTGAGTAAGATTGGATCTTTCGGGATGGAGTACAAAGATCTTGTTGTAAGGAATTCCCAAGCAATTGGTGTTTCAGAAGCTGCAATGAGACAAAGACTTGCATTAACAGATTCTGATGAGGATTTTATATTCAATCTAGCTGCTCAAGATACATCCAACAGAAAGTATATTGCTTATTTTGATAAAGACTATCCATTTAAGAGGGATTTTTTAAGAAGCTTTGCATTAAATGCCGAAATTGAATGGATATTAGATATTCTAGCAGACGAAGCTATAGTATATGATGATAGAAATTTTTGCTGCAGTCTTTCTTTGGTGAATTTAGATCTTAAAGATGAAGTTGCAGATTCATTAAGAGAAAATTTTAGAAAGATTTATGTTTCACACGGATTTAATAATGGAATTTCTGCTTGGCAGTATTTCAGACAATTCTTAATAGATGGATTTTTATCTTTTGAAATTGTTTATTCTGATGACGGGAAAAAAATTGTTGGATTTAAAGAACTTGATCCAACCTCATTAACCCCTTCTATTGAAAGAGGTGCAGGGGGTCAATCAGTTCAAATTTGGTATCAGTATTTCAACGATAGCGTAAGAGAAAGAAAACTTTACGATGCTCAAGTTGTTTATATTTCTTTTGCCAAAGGAAATACAACAGCAAGAACAAGCTATGTTGAAAGGTTAATTAGCTGTCTCTTATACACATCTCCGAGCCCACGAGACAGGCAGAAATCTCGTATGCCGTCTTCTGCTTGAAAAA
>ENA-OSIY01001656-OSIY01001656.1-marine-metagenome-genome-assembly--contig:-NODE-1656-length-11833-cov-7.104542_pt1 | contig 11833 bp, 17 predicted proteins | sample MGYA00237884_ERZ534233 | MGnify/ENA primary metagenome ERZ534233 (study PRJEB26412, sample SAMN06343840) | marine metagenome | isolation source: estuarine water | place: USA: Columbia River Estuary... | reverse complement strand
GATCTGTTTAAGCAAATCAACCTGAGTCTTTAATCTGAATACATTGAGATTTTCTTTTTCTTGTGCTGCCAAGTTTGCCAATTGAGCTTCAGTCAATCCCTGATATGCTCGAGTAACTTCATTGACAATTTGGGCTCTATCCTGAGCACTGACTTCTTGACCAGCAGCCAATTGAGATTTCTTTTTCTGAATCCCCAGTTCAATTTCACGATCAATCAACTGTTGAGTCATGGACAGAGATTTTTCCTCTGCAGTCATGGTGATTTGTGCAGTGGATAAATTAATGTCTTTTATTGATTCTTTGGCCTTGCGTTGCTGATCAAAGAAGAACACGGTCATTTCGGCTGCATTGGCACGAGCTACTTCATATCGCTTGAGTTCTTCAGCTTGTTTAGTCTGATCTTTTAGATTGGCTAATTGTTTTTGTAATTCTGATTTAACTAATCCCAGTCCACTGGTTTCAACATCTTTACCAGCACCTTTGAATTCCACTATCTTGGCATCTATCTTGCCAATTTCTTGTGTCAAGCGTAATTGTTCTTGTTGGAATTTAACGCTGGCATCAAATCCTGCCAGATTAGCGTCACGGTCTGATTTACTGAATAGCAATTGATCAGCGGCTAATTTAACACGATCATTGGCAAAATTAAAATTAAGTTTTTGCAAAGCCGCTTGTGCTTGTAACTCTTTAACTATTTGTTGATTGGCTAATAGTTCAGGTGAATCTTTTGGTGCACCAGTAGTGCCACCTGTGGCTGCGGCTTCAGCTGGTTTGTCTGCCTGGGCTGCGGCGGCTGGTGCTTTGCTGGCAAATCCCATTATGCCTTTTAATTTTTCATATTTTTCAATAAGAAAATCTATTCCAGTACGACCAGTAAATGACTTAAATGCATCATTTATCATCATACCACCAGCAACTATAAGACCAGCCCAACCCAAGAATCTTAAGGCAATGGCACCAATGGCCGCTAGTCTAGATCCCAATGTGGCAGCACCAGCACCCATAACAGCAGCCGCACCACCTGCCGTGCCCATTGCAGTTGCCAGGGCAGCCGTGCTGCCAGCCGCGGCGGCACTGGCAGCTACTTGTTGATAAGTTGCAAAGAGTAAAACACGTTTGGCAGCAGCCAATTCAATTGTTGCTATAGTTTCACTACCCAATGTGGCAAGTGTAGCAACCCTGGCACGAGCTTCGGCTATTGCCGCTGTTAATGCTTCAGCTCTGGCAATATTTTCTACTTGTTTAACACGGATAAAATTAATTGTTTCTGCGTTAAGTAATGCAGTTGCACCCACGTTGGATGCCGTTGCGGCTGTGCTTAATCCCATGGCACTGGCAACACTGCCAATGATTCCCACCAGAGATTTAAATCCACTTACAATTGCACCACCAGCAAGACCCACCAGAGTAACTGCCAATATTCCGGCTACCACACGGGCACGATCCATCCTGTCACTCAATTCACCTGTGGGTGCAACAAGATCAATTAAAGGTTTAAGCAAATTAGTAAATGCATAACCCACCAGAGTCATCTGTAATTTCAAACTCTCACTTAAATCAGCGGCAGATTTTATTGCATCAGCAGTGGGTCCCAATGCACCACCCACTTTGGCAGCTTGTTCTGCGAATTCTTTAAGACCCAATCCTTTACTTGCACGACCCAGTAATTCTACTTGTAAGGCTGCACGTTTACCAGGCTCTTCTATCTTGGTCAGACCCTCCACAACCATCCGAAAGATTTCGTCTGGTTTTTTCTTCTGGAGATCGTCTAAACTAACACCAACTTCGTGAAATGATTGTCGTAATTTAAGACTACCTTCACTGGCGTCATTGGCCTTTTGTTGCATATAGAATAAACTATTGGCAATCTTTTGCATATTACTACCAGACTGTTGAGCAGCCGCACCCAAACCCAGCATACTGGCAATAGTAATATCCACACCTTCAGCCAGATCCTTGATGGTGTTGGCACTTTCCAATAATTGCTTACCAAACTCCAGGACTCCAACACCAACCAATACTCTGCTCAATCCTTCCAGTTTAGAATTAAGTGCCTCTGCCGCACTGGCGGCTCGATTCATACCACCCTGGATACCACCTAGACTGGACTCAGTTACCGAGCCAAAAGTCTTGGCGGCAGTTTCAGCAGATTTTAATTTGCCTGTAAACTTACTATCGTCTAATTCTAAACTTACATTAATATCAGCCATTTTATCTTCCTAGTTTTTTAATAAAATTAGCAACCAAAGTTCGGATATATTTCAAGGTTGGGTTGCTCATACCCAGACCACCAAACTGTTTGCTCCACCCAGTATCTAATCGTTTTGCATAGGGATAAACGGCTTCAATTCTATTTCGAACAAGACGAGTTCGGTTACGTGCATTGCCGGATCGAATGGGGGTGATACTATGAAAATAAGTGTAGGCATCTCGCATAATCGTGGGCTTAACCTGAGCTAATGCTGTTAATTTTGTATTAAGTCCAGTCAAGGTTACTCGATTCACCATGTTATTTTCTGACCCCGTCAAGCATGGTTTGTAATTCTGCCTGGCTTAAACGAGGCAAGGGTGGAATTGGTTTACCATCTTTATCTCGGGGCAGATTACGAAATGCCATGGCCTGTGTCAATACATACAAGTCAACGGTGTTGGCTGAATCCAGCAGTTGACTGGGTAACTGCCCATATCTTTCCGCCATATTATCCAGCATAACAACCATATAAGTCTCCTTGTCGTAGGGGTCTATATCACCCCCGGTTATTTTCCCAACGTGTCCATGATCTTGGCCATGACTTTTACCAACAGTTTTGCTGGTAATACTCTACCATCTGAAATAACTTGTGCTCCTTTACTGTCAAGAATAAGAGTATTCAAAATGTCCAAGCTGGCAGATTGGTCCACACCAAAGGTGGCACTAAGTTTAAGAAAGATATCCAGTGGTTGCCTGTCGTAGGTATAAAAGTCCAGGGCTTCACCAAATTCTGTGATGACATCCGGGTCATCAATTGAAAGTTTAATTAATTGTGGTCGTGATGCAAGTTTTCCGAGTTCCATATCTGTGTATCTCCTTTTATCTGTCTATCAGTTTGTTAATTACTACCAATAAAAAACCTATTCTACTGGTAATCTTATTTATGTCACTCTGAGCACATCCCAGTTCAGCTTTGCTTTTAGCCAACTCTATCAATATACTCTGTAACAGTTCGTCGTTGGTTTTTGTATCTAATAAATCACGTTCCTGCATGGTCAATCTCCTTTATCTGTCAAACTAACGAGATGAGGGCCTCGTGAGCCCTCATCCGTTATTCTGCATCCGCCGTGTTATTCGGAAGTAGCTACAGTATATTCTCCCACAACTACGATAGTGCAAGGCGAAATCCACACGGGTTGATCTGCACTGACTTTGGGAGCCAATGAACTGATATAGCCCTGACCTTTAATAAAACGGTCACTGGATGAATTTTCCAAAAACTTAAAGCTGAATGTAACCAGCGATTTGTTTCTGCTCATGCCCAGTAATCCCTGGGCTGCAACTGTGTCACTACTGGTTGAAGCTATAGTTGTTCCAAAGAATGTGGCATCGTCAACCACTAGATTCATACTAATACTATTAGTTGAAGTAGTTGCAATTTGCAACTTAGCGGTTTTGTCTAACTGACTCCATGTAAACACATCGTTGGATGCGTTAATGGTAACGTCTTGTAAAGCAGGAATAGTAATTGGTGAGGCACCCAGTGTTAGGGTATCTAACGCAATTCCTGTATCCAATTTTAATACTACTTGTTTGGCGCTTACGCCTGGACTTGGTGATGTATAAGCCATTATGGTTTCCTTTTAGTTGGTTATTAGTTTTTTAAAGCTGAATTCAAATGTCGTTAATACCACATCACTTTCGTAGGTGTTGGTGACCTGACATGTTCTGGCTGTTACACCAGTAATATCTGTGGTCAGTCTAGCATCCTTAATCGTGCTGATGGCATCTTCAAACTTTGAATACGGTGTTTTTGCATCTGTAACGAAGTATACACTGACAGTGGTAGTTTCATTTATGACACCAGTGCTGTTCAACGTATCTATCAGGGGGTCTTGTTTTACTTGATCCAGATCCACATAGATATGTCGTTTGTTCAAAAAATACAATTCGGTGCCACTGTCTACCCAGGGCAAACCTTCCACAACGACCAATGGTTTTAGGTCTGTGCGATTTGCCGTCAGATAATCCAGTATGGCAGTTCTCATCGTATTCTTCTCAAGCTGTAGTGTCCCGGCAGTTTTTCACTGCTGGCCACAACACCATCTGCATCCAGATCATACCAATCGCCTGAGTTAATTATTTCGTCGAATAACGACTGGAATTTATTTGCATAAAATCCAATCTTGACATATTCTGCATTATCCTTGTTGCTGAAGTCAGCAATTTTGGGCAGTATATATTGGCTTAGGGAATAAAATACACAGAGGTCTGTGAAATCATTCTGTCTGCCTTGAATGTTATCGATATCAACTTCAGGCACATCAGCTCTGGTTGTATAGACCGGATTGGTGGTCTTCTCTAAATAAAGATCCCTCCACCAATCCGTTTGTCTAATCAAATTCAAGATGCGTTCAGTGCCGCGGATTAATGCTGTTTCCACAACATCATCAGTGAGGCCTTCGTTGGCTTCAAACAACCGTTGATCTGCATCTACCACATCCTGGTATTCTGCAAAGCTGGTTGTCGTCGTACCGTTTGTTATGAAGGCCATCTCAGTATCCCTAATTATTCAATGCTGGAATCGAACAATGCATAAACGCCGGCGGTATCATACAATTCGCCCACGCCATATATTGCACTACCAACTACGTCATAACCACGTTTAAGAGCACTACGCTGAGTCTCGATAGTGATGTCTTTCATCACAGCAAGTCCCAATGCATCTTTGTGGAATACACCGCAAGCATAATCGCCAGCTGTGGTAATCGTTTCAACTAATGAACTCTGATACACGGGAACTCCGCCCAACATACCCATAAAGCCATTACGCAATGCATCGTTACCCACCATGCTGGCTGGTGCGGCAAAAGTGCTGGTCAATACACTGGCAACGTCATAGGCCACATTAGGGTGTAACACAATGGCACAATCATTGGCAGTATCGTATCCTGCACTACGCAACTTGGCGATAGCTTGGAAAATCAATGCTGGAGTTGCGGCAGTGCTGGCACCACCCACTGTGGTGCTCAGTGACTTGATAAGAGCCAACAGATCAGTATCAATTGAGCGAGCAATTGCCTCGCCAAAAAGTCTGCCCATGTCAGCCACTACATTGGCAGAACTTGCTACCATTGCTAAATCGCTGATTGTTGCAGTTAAACCAACTTCACTAACAGTCAATGTTGCACCGTCAGTTACAACTTGTTGTTGCGTGGGAGCAGTTGCTTCAGTTAAAGCGGCTGCAGTCATTTTTAAGTAGATAGGAACCGTTACGGTCTTACCTTGTCCTGCGGCGAGAGTGTAGTTACGAACCAATCCACGCATAATGGATTTTTCCGATGCTACAAAAAGAGCTTCTGCGACTATGCTGGGAAGCAGGTCGTTCAGCGAGGTTGTGTTTGTTAAGCCTGTGGCCATGATTAATTTCCTTTAATTTAAGTTAAGTTACGCTATACCGTTGAGTTTTCGATATTCTCGATACTGATTACGGTCGTCCAAATTTTTCATATCTAATTTGGTAATATCCAAGTTTTTTATGGATCTATCAGTGGCAACAGCATTACTACTGCGAGCATGAGCACTGGCTGGGGTGGATTGAACAAAGTGCGGATTCGAATCTAAGAATTCTCGCACTAAGTCGTCTACTTCAAGAGCGGCACCTTTGTCATTATAACGGACGCTGCCCTTGTGATCAACAACTTCAACTTCACCTTCAGCATTAAGTCTCACGTTACTCATTAACAACGCCTTGACTTGGTCTGGGTTTACACTGCGATGTTTTGCGGCGGCACTTACCAATGGTGTGTTAATTCGGTATTCGCGGATAATGTTATCACGTCGTGATATTTCCAAATCCTTTTTAGACGCAAGTTCCTGAAGTGTTTTTTCAAATTCGCCACGCTTTATTTGTTGGTCCTGCTGTCGCTTTTCAGCGTCAGTTCTCAGTTGGCGTAATTCTTCTGGATCTCCCAAGTCCTCATACGGTTTTAAAAGTTTCTTCTCCAATGACCCTCGCATACGAGCCATCATGTTGTCTACTTCTTGTTGCGTGTAAGACTTGCTGTCTGCCTGAATTTCAGCTTCAGCTTCAGTTGCTGGTGTGTTTGCTACATCTTTCGCCAATGTATTGTCGGCCATTGTTGTCCTCGCCTCAGTCAAGAGTTATGTTGGTTTAACAGCACACCTGTGCTGTTATATGTTTTATTTATACTCGTCAGATGGAATTGAATCCGATTTGTTATCGTTTGGGTGGTTTTTTATTTCGTTTATGATAAGCCATCCGGGTCTCCTTAGTTGTTGTCACGTGCGGCACTGGCAGCAGCCGCCACAATGTCCGTGACTGTGACATCAGGATACATTGCCAGTATCTCTGCATTGGTGCTGCCTGACATCAGCATCTGTTGTATATGTTCTAGATCTGCTGGACCCGGCACCGCTGCCGCGGTCCCTGGTGGCACAACATTATATTCATCTGACATAAGTTGTATCAGTAACTGATCCACCAGGGCCAGGGCTTCAGCACCTGTGGCAGTGTTTCTGGCCATTTGTAGATTGGCATATTCCTGTTGTTCATCCTGAATACTGAAACTATCTGGATAGTCAATCTCTCCCTGCCACACCTGTCCCTGATACTGAGCAAACAATTGCCACAGTTGTTCTTCAACCAATTCCAAATTGTCTGCTTTTTCACTCAACTTGGCATTTAAAAGTTGGAACTCGGTTTGCATGGCCACACCACTCTGGGTCCGGCTCTCTGTGCTACGAACTCCACCAGTATGACTCAGTTGATCAATGGCCTGGGTGGCATGAGCAATGGCTTTGTAGATGCTGTCAATATTGGCACCACCATGCTCCAACAGATAGGGTTTGAGACCACTATCCAGATTCTCTGGTATACTGATGATACTGCCTGCACCAGCACCTGCAATGGTATCCGGCGTCTTGACCAGACTGGGGTGCCCATCCAGGCGAACCGATTGCTCTACTTCTGATAACATATTGTAGATGGATTTTGATAAATCTGCAATATCACCTATGTCACTGACACCCAGCCCACGCACTGCACTGCGAGCATTGTAAGCACATACAGCAGGCACACAGCCCAGTTGATTGGTTTCTGTTGTCTGACGACGGATCTTGTTGCGTTTAATGTCCAGGTCAGTGGTAACAATCTGGTCCCGATACCATTCTTTAATGGTGTGGGTATCGCCGTTGATATCTTCCACATATTTCAAGTATTCTAATTCATAATATCCTGTCTGACTCCTGACCCAACGCCAATCAGTCACACTGAGTGGCAGCAATAGATTTAGGTAAGGACGCACACCAGCGGCGATCTCATCTGCACGACTGCTGGCACCAATGTTGGGCTTGGCCATCAGGATCCAACAATGTCCAAATACACTGCTCCAGGTGCTGACATCTCTGAGGAATTGTTTAAGGCTGCGTCCTTCCAGATCTGCATCTTCCAGGAAACTGAGAATTTCTGACTGATTGGCCAGTGTGCCCAGATCACGTTCAGGTTCCTGTTGAAACAAGAAACTGGTATACACACTTATAACCGCTTTACTATGGTTTTCATATGGAGTGCTTTTTAGCCTGGCAGTATACTCTGCATTGGTTTCCAACTGATATCTGGTCAGGTGCTGGCCTTGACGCCAGTCATCTCCACCCAGGTATGCCTGCAAGTGATAACGCCAACGTTCCTGGTTATCTGTGTAAGTGGGATTGGTGCTGGTGAGTAAAGCTAATTCGTTGTCAAGTGTTTGTGTTGAGGCCATTTGCCGGGGTTCCCTTGTGCAGTCTGCCTGAATCAATCAGGCTGACAGATATTATGTATTATTTATACTTCACATTCTGCCTGTCACCTGAGTTTGCACCTGATGACCCCACCTGGTGGGTATAATGGCCAGGGGATCAACATCACGACGAACTGGAAACATATAATCCACCATGTAACCCAGGGCGTCCATCATATGATCATAACCTGAATCTTTGTCTGGCCTGGTTGTGCCTTCTTTATAGGTCTGTCTTTCCAGACCCTCTATGGTGTGACGACAGTTCTGTGTGACAAATAGATTGCGTATACCTGCACTGGCACATAGACGACTGTTGACAGCATTGATACGATCTCTTACTGCGGTATGACTGCTGGGACATTTGACTATGAAACCTGCATTGCCCAGTATGATCAAGTCAGTCAGGCCTCCGGCACTGGTCTTTCGCTGCCAGCTGGCAGGGTCGGGGTAAGCAAATATCTTGCTGCGTGGATAGCGGGTCTTTAACTCATCCACCGCTTCCTGTGTGTTACTACCAAACATTCTAATCTCATCCATCACAAACAGTTTGTCATCCTGCCTGGTAGCGATGACTACACTCATGGGATCAATATTAAAATCCCAGCCGGTATATAACACACTCTGATTGCCTGGTGTATAATCTTGCAACACATTCTGTGCTCTGTCAAATGCATAGTAGATTCTGCCAGCATAAGTCTCAAAGGTGGCCAGGAATTCCTGTCTGAATTGCCGTTCATCCAGATCACGCTGTGCGGCCTCAATCTCTGCTGGAGTCACATTACCACCAGCCAGGGTGGTATATTGCCAACTGTGCCACACATCTGGTTGTTCAGCCTGCATCTGATACAGGTCATAGGCCCAGTTGGCGATACCTTTGGGAGTTCCAATAAACATGGCACTGCCTTCACGATCTGCCAGTGTGGGTCTTAATACTTCATAGAAGGCTTCTGCTTTAATGTCTGCAAATTCATCCAGGATCAGATAGTCCAGTCCTACTCCACGCAAGCTGTCCTCATTGTCTGCACCTTTGAGTGCTATGGTGGATCCATTGCGTAACAGGATACTGAGATCACTCTCATTGGATTTCTCGATCCATCTCAAATTCAGTAATCGCTCACGAAGTTTCCTCCACACAATCATCTTGGCCTGTTTGTAGGTGGGGGCCACATACCAACATTCCTGATCAGGAATCCTGGCATTATAACACAGTTGGCGTATTGCCAGGTGAGTTTTTCCAAAGCGACGACCTGCAGTTACCACTTTAAAGCGGTGAGGGTCGTCTGCGATGGTTTGTTGTGGTAGACTTAACTGCATTACCTATTTAGTCTACTCATGACGATGCCCCACCAAAGGGGCATGTGATCGCTACTACAGGAGTCTATTTCGTTATTCTTACTGTGATGGGATAAATGCGACTGGCTCTGCTGGCGGCTGCGGCTGCTGGATAATTCCCGCCACCTGGTATCTGATTGAGACAGATGTCATCTCTAATCCTGGACTGAATAACCAGGTGCATGTGTTCAGTCTCTGGCCAGGCACCAATGCAATCAGTACCACCCTGCTCCACTCTGGCAGGGTTCAGACGGGCAGGATATGCCAGACCCAGACTGGCATGAGCCTCCTGTTGATGTTGATCAATGATACGTTGTATCCTGACTACACCACTCTCACTCTGGGTTGCACACCCTGTCAGGGTCACGACTGACAAAAATATGATCGCGTATGGTTTCATCTGGTATCTCCTGTATTATATCATGTAACATGCTCCAAACTGCTGACTCACCCACCTCACGTATGGCCTGATGTAGGGTGGTTCTCAGACTCAGGTATACTATCTGATCAGTGTTCATATCTGCCTGCTGAACTGGTTGTGACTGTTTCATTTTACACACAGTCTCCCCGAATGTCAAGCACTATTATGCGACCCCCATCAAGTAATATGCTTTAAGTGCTCTGCGATAGAATCCTTTTCCTACTCTGCCGCCAGCATCTTTAATATATTTGTTATAGGATCTCTTACCTTCAACTTGTTGCCATTTTAGATCTTCTGCTAATATTTTCATTGCTTGATCAAATGTAGTAGTATCAGCCAATTCAGCAAAGCCAAAATCATCGTCAACTCCCCAAGTGCCTTCACCACATTCTTGTTCTACCCAAGGTTGAACCACACGCAAGATTTCTGGTGGGATAGCATAACCTATAAATGCCGTTGTTATAAACCCATCGTAATTTCTCATTATGCGGCCTCCAACTCTGCCCAAGACATAGTCTTAAGTAAATGCTGTTTAGTTAAAGCATATTGATATTCTTGTTCATAAGAACTGGGTGGAACTCCGTATTCTTTAAGATACAGATTGATAATAAACTTACTCACCTTCCAACCTGAGCCTTCGCCGCCACTCATCCACAAATTAAATACTTCAGGTAGTGTCATTTTGCAATTATTTGTATAATGGATTGCAAAATCTGTAGGAATCATTCCAAGTCTTGTAGTCATTCTGCGGCCTCTTTCTCTGGTCGAATAAAGGTCATTGCTTCTTGTAATGCCCATTTAATCTCTCTCTGGCTTTTAACTATGTCGCCGTCCGCAATATGATTATACATAGCCAACCAAGCATCTGTATAACAATCAGGATTTGATTGTTTAATCGTGTTAAACATAATCCTCACGGTAGATTTAACTTTTTCTGGTGTTGAGTTCATTACTGCGGCCTCCTATTCATATTCCAATGTGGTCGGGTCCAGTGTAATTTCTGGACCGTTACGATGAACATCATCACAGACGACATAATTAAATTCTTCACCCGATTTCACAAACTGTTTCACGTGATCAGGTGTGTCATCATCATCTTCATCAACCCCGTCTGCAGACACATAATCCTGAACGCAAGTGCTAAGAAATTCACGCAGGTCCCGGGCTGGGACATCATTCAGTTTATTAACACCAAAGTGTTTCAGTGCCACGTCTTCGTCCACGCTGTATTTTACATAACCGCTGACTGTTGCGGTGTATTCCACATTGACATTTATCTTGGCCATCTTGCGTCTCCTTGATCTGTTAGCACACCATTGCACTAACTTATAGAACTATTATACGCTAATCTGTCAGAATGTCAAGCACTCGTTCACCTGTGATAAGTGCTTGATTTACAAGGCAAATTTAATCCAAATAACGAAAAACATTAGTCATACCCAACTTGTCAGCGGCATACATAGCCATATGGTAATAGTCTGCGGCATCTTGGCCTTTAATATAAGCCAACGGTCCAAGACGCACCACACCTTTATTCGCTGGGCTGGCCGCATACCAACCAATACTATTGACACTCAACACAAAGCGAGCAAAAGCGGCTTCTATGCCTGTAAGTGTAAGAGTGTCGTGATAAGCAATACGACTAACCAGAACATCATCAGTATTAAGACGGATGGCAAAATATTCTTTACTGCCTTTGCCTTTGCGTCCCGTTACTTCAACAATCATGTCTGTCCACGATCCAATGTAAAGTTCTTTTTGGCTATCGCCCCCAACCATTTGGTCGCTAATCTGAGGGCCAAGATATTCCATTTGTTCAAACTCATACGGAAGGCGGCCAGTTATCTGCTTAAACTTATCCAACGATTTTACTTGATAAATTTTAACGCTATTTGTGTCAGTGAATGGCTTGATACCAGCCAACGGATTTTTAAGTTCTGCAATCTCTGCTTGACGCTGTTTAGCCTGTCCCATCTTGTTTCTCCTGATTAGTTAAACACCATTGCTTAACTATGTGTCTATTATACGCTAATCTGTCAGAATGTCAAGCACTCGTTCACCTGTGATAAGTGCTTGATTCTGTCTCT
>ENA-OSIY01001652-OSIY01001652.1-marine-metagenome-genome-assembly--contig:-NODE-1652-length-11851-cov-15.793528_pt1 | contig 11851 bp, 8 predicted proteins | sample MGYA00237884_ERZ534233 | MGnify/ENA primary metagenome ERZ534233 (study PRJEB26412, sample SAMN06343840) | marine metagenome | isolation source: estuarine water | place: USA: Columbia River Estuary... | reverse complement strand
AAAAACAAAAAGGCAATAAAAAACAGGCGATTCAAAACGCTCATAAAGGAAGTTTTTTGGTATATATGGCGGTAAATTTAACTTTTTTATTCGTGGATTCTTCTCTTCTCCATGACAATAAATGACCTTCAATAGATGAAAAATTAATTTGCCTGTAAAATATCATTGAACAACCGATCTGAGATTTTTTTTTTAATGCCAAGCAAATAGATAAGACTATTAAAAATACTCATCAACCTTAGGAAACTTAACCTAATTCACTCCAAAGGAATATATCTTCAAACGCAAGAAGCAATAGCTAATATGCTAGATAGGATAACTCAGGTCTAATTGTCCAACCTTATTAAATTATTAGTTCTTGATGATTTTATGAGTTGTTTTAATTGTTTTTCCATCTAAAACAAAGAAATAGATACCTGTTTTAAAACGAGAAATATCAGTTTCAATTACTCTTGAACTTGAAACTTCAAATGACTTACTAATTATATTTTGACTGTTTATATCATAAATATTAAGCGTCACAGTATCATCAGATCCACCAATGTATAACTGAACCATTCCGTCCGTTGGATTTGGATAAGCCAAAACGTCTTCACTCACAAATATCTCTTCAAAATAGGTGCCCTGACAGTCTAAATCTGTTGAAATACTGAGATAATTCATTCCAGGTTTTAAATCAAGTGATAAGTTCGACGCAGTAGTTTTAATAACTGCTCCACTTAAAATTATGTTGTATGAGGTACTTCCTTTAAGACTTAGATCCACAGACCTATTGGCTAAATCTATTTTAGCAGAGGTAGACAATGGAGCGGGCTCACTAACAGTTACCGAAAAACATTGATTATATGATTCAACACCAGCTACTGTGAAACAAACATCATAATTACCAGTACCCAAACCTGAAATACTTGCCTCGAAATTGTTTGAAGCATTTAATATAAGGGATGATTGACCTGATATAGATGCAGTGTAAGAATATTCCTGATTTTGCGCAGATATACTAAGAGAACCATTTTGAGAGCCTACACAAGTAGAAGATGTTACCGAAACACTAAAATTATTTGCAGGAAGTAAGAATATTTCACAGCCATTTGCATCAACATTCACTCCTAATGTAGTGTTAGGACACTGATCAAAAATATCTAAAACACCATCATTATCGTCGTCTTCATCAGCATTGTTTCCTATACCATCTGCGTCTGTGTCTATCCACTCATCTTTATCTAATGGAAAGGAGTCTTCTGCATCTGAAACGCCATCATTGTCGTCATCTTCATCTGCATTGTTTCCTATACCATCTGCGTCTGTGTCTATCCACTCATCTTTATCTAATGGAAAGGGGTCTTCTGTATCTGAAACGCCATCATTATCGTCGTCTTCATCTGCATTGTTTCCTATACCATCTGCGTCTGTGTCTATCCACTCATCTTTATCTAATGGAAAGGAGTCTTCTGCATCTGAAACGCCATCATTGTCGTCATCTTCATCTGCATTGTTTCCTATACCATCTGCGTCTGTGTCTATCCACTCATCTTTATCTAATGGAAAGGGGTCTTCTGTATCTGAAACGCCATCATTATCGTCGTCTTCATCTGCATTGTTTCCTATACCATCTGCGTCTGTGTCTATCCACTCATCTTTATCTAATGGAAAGGAGTCTTCTGTATCTGAAACGCCATCATTGTCGTCATCTTCATCACATACATCTCCAATACCATCTCCATCTGAATCTAATTGATCAGAATTAGCAAATAATGGACAATTATCTTCAGAATCTATAACATCGTCTCCATCAGTATCTTCATAAAGGTCATTAACTGTTATTTTAAATGATTTACTGAATGTTCCTCCATTTCCTTTGACCACTAGAATTCTTATAGAATAACTATTTTTTAATTCAAAATCAAACACTTTAGAATTTACCAAAATATCATCAATGATTTTAAAACTACTATTATCGTCATCTCCAGCACCTTTAACTAAGAAATAATTATGAGTATCTGAATCATCCTCATCAATTGTTGAAAGTTTGCCGATTATAGTGAAAGCTGAATCATTCTCATTTATGCTTGTATTTGATAATTTTAATTCTAGTAGAGATGGATGATTTATTACTCCTGTTGAATAAAGATTAGAATCTTGCCATAAAGAAAATGTAGGATTATAATTTAATGTTGATGTCATTCTTTGTACTTGACCAGTAGTAAACATTTTATAACAGTCGGTATAATCCATAAAATTTTCATTGTTTATTTCTTGTGATAAACAATTATAAATAATATTACAGCTAGTTCCTGAAGAGTTAAAATTTTGAGATGGGGTGTCTTCAACCAGATCTCCTTGATTAGATTCACCATTTGGGTCACATGAATTTTCTAAAAATGTGTGACGTAAGTCTAAAAAATGACCAAATTCATGGGTTAAAACAGATCTGAAATTTTCACTAGTATTTTCCGAGCTTAAGTAATTTCCATTATAAACTATTCTAGCTAAATTATTTTCAGTCATATAATCTGATGGATAGTATGCATATCCTGAATAATTGGATTTATTGTCATTCTTCAAGTATTTTTGAATATAAACATTTATGTATTTTTTATTATCCCAAGCATATTTTTGAACTATATTGTTATTTGACCATTCAGCAAATCCTTGCTCAAAATCATGATAAATTATACCTGTTGTTGGATTTCCATTAGGATCTATCTGAGCCAGCTTAAATGTTATATTAAATGCCTCTTTAATTGAGTCAAAAGGAGCATCTATTGTATTCCAGTCTTCAGCTAAACCTTGAAAATCTTCATTAGTCTCTTTAAGTGCAAGTTTTACAACTTCATCATTTACATCTCCCCACCAACTATTCTCAAATATGTGGAATACTACAGGAATTATAAATGAATTATCTTCATCATTTTTCTTGCCTAATTGAATGGATTTTAAACTAAAGTTTTTAATGAATTTTTCTTTTTTTAAACTATAATCTTGCCATCCAGGAATATCAATATAATCTCTAAAACTATCTACTTGACAAACAATTGGGGTTTTGAATGTATTTATTTCATTATTATTTTTTATTTCTTTTTTTTGAGAATATACATTTTGAAAAAATAAAAAAAATAAAAAAATCGAAAATTTTTGTATGTTTATGCTAGTTAATTTCATTCATTTAAAGATTTACTCTACTCTAAAAGAGAAGACTTGCGTAAATGAACTACTCTGTCCATCAGAGCTTTTCACTCTCCAATAATATACTGATCCTGATGTAACTTCGTATGTGGTTTCTGTTTCAGTAAGACCCGTTATAGTGCCATTAGTATCTTGTAAACCGTCTACTGTGTCTATATATACTGTATATGTCAGTGTATCTTCGTCTGGATCCTCTCCTGACCACTTAAGAGTTACCAATCCTGCCTCTGATGCAGATACTGTAGATCCTGATGCTGGAGATATAATACTAGCTGGATAAGGTGCATAATTTTCTTCTCCATCGCCTGCAAGGTAAAACTGCCAAAGTTCACTAGTAGCTGTAGTACTAGTCTCATCTGACTTTGAAACTATTTGCCATGAGTATGATCTTGCAGTGACTAGGGTAGCATCTTTATTGGTCTCTGTAATATCCGAATAGGTTACTGACGTTTCTGCCTCAATATCATTGATGATTAAATCATAGCTTGTTGTGTTTTCAGAGGCTGACCATTGAAAGTTTACAGAACTCTCTGTATCACTCACACTTGTGCCCTCTTGACATACTTTATCATCTTCAGGAAAAGATAGAGTAGAAGATGTTGGAGGGTCAGGAATAGCAGTGAAGTTTGCTGTTAAGTTAGTATTTGATGAAACATTAATAGTTCTAGTAGCATTCGTGTTTCCATCTGACCAGCTAGAGAACATATAACCGCTTGCCGGAGTAGCTGTAACACTTACTGTCTGTCCTTGCTCATATGAACCGCCTGTAGTGCTCACAGTTCCTCCACTGCCAGCCGATATAGTAACAGTATATTTTGTCTTCTGAACAGGTGTAGGCTGAGCAACAGGATCAGATCCTCCAGAATCTGAGCTACAATTAATTAACATGATACCTATTGCAACAGATGCTATAATTTTTGAACTTTTTATGATATATTTTTTCATTAGTTCTTTATTATTTTGAATGATTCATTTACGGTTTTACCACTACATGTTACTATGTAAAGTCCAGATTTATATCTAGACATTGGTAGCTGAATTGTTCTTGACCCATTTATAGAATGAGTTCCTCTGTATAAGTTTGCACCTCCATCTGTGAATATTTCGATATTGATTTCACTATCCGTACCTGGTACAGTTATATTTAATTCATTCTGCACAGGATTCGGGAAGTATCTAAGCTTTTCACTCATAAACAAGACTTCCTCATATATACCCTGACAATCTAATGGAGTAGTAACCTTTATTATATTCTTACCTGGCTTTAATGGTGCAGAAAAATCATTGGTATTAGATGCCATCATTTGACCGTTCACTTCTATGTAATAAACCTCAGAACCACTCAATTTAAGCTTAGCTGTTTTTGAGAAATAATCTACTTGTGCCTTACCTTGTAATGGAGCAGGTTCTGTAATAGTGGTTTCAAATGATTGAATGTAACCTTCCTGGCTATCTATGGTGAAATTGATCGTATATACACCTACTTCTAAATCTTCTATAATTAGGCTATGATTATTATCTGCAGAAAGGCTGTAAGTAGTGTCAATTCCTGAAATGTTTAGTTGATAAGTATAAGATGTATCCTCTGCACTAACTTCTATCTTTCCATTATTAGAGCCAACACAGCTAGCAGAAACTGATTTTATACTATAATTATTAGCAGCAAGAGTAAATAGAACACATCCATTCAAATCTACCACAGAGCCCTCAGGTGTGTCTGGACAATTATCATTGATGTCAGCTACGCCGTCATTATCATCATCTATAATATCTTTTCTTATAATCTGAATTTCATCAAAGTTTTTAAATAAAATATCTTTAGCGCTTTTTTTGCCCCCACTCATCCATTGATTAATTATTGAAGCGTAAACTTGTCTAAAATCGAATTCAGAATTTAAGTTATCTTCCCAATTTACGCTTTCTGGAATTTGAGGATTAGCTCCTGAAATTGAAGAATCAACTTTATTTCCAAAAATAAACAAAGGGGCTGCTGTTCCATGATCAGTTCCATTGGTTTCATTAGATACAATAGTTCTTCCAAATTCAGAAAATGTCATCGTTAAAACATTTTCAGAGTGACCACTAGCATCTAAATTTTTTATAAATGTGATAACAGCGTCGTTTAGCCTTTTTAAAAGAACTGCATGTTGACCTTTTGTTCTATCTGATAAATCTACCTGCGTATCGTGAGTATCAAAACCTCCAAACTCAACAAAATAAATTCTAGATTTTAGCCCTCCACTTATAAGCTGACTTACAATCTCAAGTTGTCTTTCAAGATTTGAATTACCATATGAAACAGTATTTTTACCATTTTCATATTTATCTTTAATAATCTTACTATAAACATTAGACTGTTTTGCTATTTGCTGAACAAATTTTAACTTATTACCTTTATTATCAGAGGGATATTCATTATCAAATTCATTAATAATCTCTAGAAAATTAGTAGGGTTTCTTGCTTGAAAACTAGTAAGAGACTTTTGACCCGTAAATAAAAGTGAAGATTGCCAACCCAATTCAACTGCTAAAGGATGAGGATATGCATCGCTAGGATATGCCTCAGGGTATGCTGGATGCTTATTTTCAATATACCTTGCCATCCAACCAGAATTCAAATACTCATCAGAGTCAGATGCGGATTGCCATATATCCATAGATCTAAAGTGAGAAAAATCAGGATTAGGATATCCAACATTCTGAATAATTTTTAATCTATCCTCGTTAAATAGAGATTTAAAATCTGATAAAGATGGATGTAATCCAAGATCATTCGTATTTAAAGAAACTATCTTATTTTCAGGTAAAATTACACGAGGCCTTGCTTTTGATAAATTTGACATTTGATCAAGTGGAATGACAGTATTAAGTCCGTCGTTACCTCCATCCATCTTTATAATTACAATTATTTTACCATTTTCAATAGTATTTGAAAGATTTGAATTACTTGAAAAGTCTAAACTGTTAAAAGCTAAAGAGGAAAATATAGTGGGTACAGCAGCAGCATGCGCCAGGTTATGTAAAAAATGTCTTCTTTCCATAATTAAAAAAGAGTTATTTCACCTAATTGAAAAAATTGAGATAACAAATTTTGTATTCGCCAATCTAAATTATTTTTATTTTGCTCATTAGGATTATTCTTGTATTCATCGATGGCCTCTTTCCAATAAGCCTCATTTTTATCTTGTAAAATGCTTTTTTTAATACGATTTTTAGCATTTAAAGGAATATCTCCACCGAGTAATCTATCAGATAATTCTGAAATCAAAGCGTCTAAATCATCTGGTTTTGAATAAGTCAAAATATAAGAAATCTTATTTAATACTATTTGATATCCATTTTCCATCCAAATACCCCACTGGGTAGCACTATTAGAATATTGAACCCTATCTTTTATGGTCTTGGAATTAATCCAAAATAAATCATATACAGGGCTTTGATAGTAAGCAGGCCAACCAGATACGCTTGGTGGATTTGCTAATTCCATTCCAATCTGACCTCCAACCCATTCAAATTGTCTGAAAAAATAATAAGACCTAGACAATGAATTAGTTAACCTTTCGGGTGGCATGTAATTGTTATTTTCGTTTCGTTCCTCGTCGTAATTTCTTAAATCTCCATTAAATAAGTCAAATTCTTTAGTAATACCATAAATAAAATCTAAAGGAGATTTAATCATACTATTATAAAAAGATACATCGAAGAAATGTTCACTTTTTAAAAGCAACTTTAAGGGCTCGATAAGTGAAAAATCATTCTCCCTCATCACCTTTGCCATAGGTTTTATTACATTTTCTTCAATAACTAACGTTATATCATGATAGACAAAAAATTGATACAGCCTTCTTGATATATAAATAGCGGATTCTTCTGTATTAAAAATCATGTTAATCACCTCCTTAAGCTCATTTGCTCCACCTACCCCATCTTTACCTTTAATTATTGTGTTTTTGTAAAATTCAGAAAAATACTTATCTCCAATATCATGGTTCCAAGGGTTAAATTTACTTTTTATAGGACCTTCCTCAAAAATAGATTCATAATCAATACCCCAACCTACCAAAGCTCTTGCAATCTCTCTTACATCCCTTTCTGTATATTTTGAAAATGGTGTTTTCCCAACAGTGAACAATTCTTGAACTTCACGCGCAAAATTCTCATCTGGATTTTCTTTTCTGCTTTGAGCTAAATTTAAATAAATTAACATAGCTGGATTTGTTGTAACATTAAAGATTGTGTTTCTATAGTCATCGTAACAAGAATCAAATAATAGCTTTAAATACCCATAAAGACCTTTATTACCAGAACCTTGACCACCATCAGTTGGAATTAAATTATGTAAAAAAATAAATATTCTCCAATGAATAGAAGTGTTTTGTGAATAAATATTTTTAAAAATCCAAGATTTTATAGATTGTCTTCTGGCCCAATCTCCATTTTCTTCTTCTTGTGAATTTTCTGTTCTTCTTGTAGAAGCATTATTAACGAATGGTTGACCAGGTGCTACGTCATTTCTACCATAAGTTTCAATCCAATCCTCATTTGTCTTTTCATAAAAATAATTATTTACAGGCTCACCTAGTTCTTCCGGGGTGAATATTAAATCAATCGCTTCATCTATGGAAAGACCTTCTAGATCATCCATATGACGCTTAGCCATACCCACCATGGTTCTGTTCAAAAGATGTTTCTTTTGAGCTGGTCCAAATTCTCCAGTGTAAGGTTCTAGTCCAGAAGTAACTTCTTTCTTAGCCTTTCTAGCATTCAAAATAGCTTTCAAATCTAAATTCTCTTTGTAGAATTGTTCAACTAGATCTATTGGTGGTTCTTGATTTGGTCTTTTCTGTTGCACGGTATTAATATTTTGTCTAAAAATAATAAATAGATTCATTAATATTATATTCTTCACTTATATTATGAGTCATTTCATAGTGTTTATCGCTTGTATAAGAACTGATTTGAAAGTATTGATAAATTTTAGCTTCATCATCTGCCTTTACTTTGTATATTTTCTAAAAGTTCTTTCCGAAACCAGCATTTTCAATTAACAGATTTATCTCTTTGTTGAATTTCATAAATTCAGCTTCCATATTTTGGGGGATATCAAAAAAGTGAACACTTAATCGTTCCTGATTTTGAGAAAAGACAGAAGTAGTGTATACTAATGCAAATAACATTAATAATTTTTTTTTTGTGTTTGTTTTAATTAGTTATTGAATAAATATATTAAATATGTAATTGCAACACAAGATTATTAATAACTTTCTTAATATGTTTCAAAAGGCTTTAGGACATAGTTCTTTAGGTATTATTACCTATCTATGCGGACTTGAAGTTAGTGAGTTAGAGGAAAGTGATATACCGACGGTTTAGTTATCCTCTCTAATATTGATTAGGGCTTTAATCTCCGCCCCAACTATCTTGAAAAAAGATGCCCACTCCTAATTCTGCCCATAGATAAAGAAAAAACAAAATAATTAGAATGATTAGATGTTTTTTTTTCATTTAATGAGTTTAAAAATGGACATAGTTCCTTAGCTGTTAGTTTAACTTACTTAAGAGGTTTAGACGTGAGTGATTTAGAGGAATGTGATATGCCTATTATGGTTTAGTCGGCACATTCTCCATCTACCCAACTTGAAACACCGCTTGCGCTTGCATAACAATTATTTGAATAAGTAACTTTATCACAACCACATACAGGTTGATAAATTTCTATGCATACCACATTTAGGTCGGGTTGGTCAATTAGACAAGTTTCCTCATCATCTTTTTGACACATAGCAATTAAAAACAAAAGTGATATTGAAAGATATTTCATAAATGTTTATTAATCCTTTTTATAATTATCATAGAGGTATAAGGGCAGAGCTAATGAGAAGCCAACCATAAATAAAGAAACCAAGTACTTTATGAATTGATTTTTGCTGATTGCTTTGACTCTTAATCTGTGAATAAGAAAAATAAGAAAAGAAATAGCTGCAATAGTTAAATCAGCATTTAAAATGCCCATTGCATAATTCAGGTTAATTTGTTCAAAAAACAGCGAAGTAGACCACTCCCAATTATTTGCTTCAATAAATTTAAAGATATAATAATAAGGAATAGCTATTCCTGCAATACACAAAATGGCAAATACTTTTTTCATAAAATAACTTATTGTAGCGTATAATTATATGGATTTGTGAAATCAAAGATAAACAACATTTACCTCTACTTAATACACCCCCCCTTTAAACACTTAATTGACTTGCCAAAGGTCTTGTTTTGCTAATACTCATAGTGTACCACAAAGCCTCTGTTAATCCATAGTTTGGTGTTTTTAAAGCTGTCCTGATAACAGGCTATGCCATTCTTGAAACTCGCTTTTAATGCTTTCTTAATGTCGTTGTAGTAAAATATTATTGTTCTTTTAGGTTATCTATTATTTCTACTTCAAAATGTTGAACTATGTTCTTATCCTCTCTCTCTGGAGTTGGTTTAGGTATTAAGTACTGAAGAAAAAACTCCAATGGTTAAGACTCTTTTAATGAATCGGGTTAAGGAACTATATAAAGGAGTTGTAAAAGAAGAAACTAATCTTGACAACTTATTTAAAGTTGACAAAGTTTCTAAAGATATGCCTGATTACTATAATTCAAGTGTCAAATAGGTGTCAAAAACACTTAAATAGTTGACAGTAAACTGACAGTTGGAAAATAAATGACTACTTTAGAAGTGTAATTTTAGTGCATAAAAAAACCCTCACTAGGTGTGAAGGTTTATTCTTATTGATTCTCATTTCGTGACCGCGAAGGGATTCGAACCCCCAACCCTCAGAGCCGAAATCTGATATTCTATCCAGTTGAACTACGCAGCCAATTTGAAACAACAAAGCTAGTCTAAAGTAAACGCTGTACAAAGCAAAAAGAAGCTAATTAAAAATTTTGTGTTTCATAAATACATCAAAAATTATAAAAAATATAAACAAAATTGTGAAAAAAATAATAAATCAAATAATAGATTAAACTTTTTATTATATTGTCAAAAAAATTTAAATCATGAAGAAAATATCAAGTTTATTTATTAAAAAACAAGTATTCTTATTTGCTAGTGCATTAACTCTAGTGGCTTGCTCAAATGACGACAACAGCGGACCTATTATTGTTCCAGAACCGGAGCCAGTTGGAGTAGTTGTAGAAGGTTGTGATAGCTTTACGGAAGCGCTTCCAAGTTTGAACACAGCGACTATTGACTTTGAATGTAATGGAAATCCCTTTTCTGAAGAAGGTGCCTTGTCAGATGCTAATCTGACTGGAACTTGGGGAAGGTTTGGAGGAGCTGCAGGAGTCGAGTATTTAAAGCTTAATTATGTAGATAATCCCAACCCTGGAACGGTAAACAGTTCTTCAAAAGTGTTGAAAATTAAAGAAGATGCAGGTATAGAACCATGGGCTGGTTTCTTTTTTAACTTGAATGAAAAAATTATCTTCCCTGCTGGTCAAGAAGCTATCTCTATTGACGTTCACTCAGCAGCACCAGGACAAAATGTATTGTTAAAAATTGAAGACTCCTCAAATTCAGATAATTTCAAAGAAGCCACAGTAACTACTACAGCAACTGGTGCTTGGGAGAAATTAGTGTATAATTTTTCTGATGAGGACAGCAATAAATATGACAGAATTGTTATCATTGCGGCAATTAATATCACCAACAGTGCAGAAACAACTTACTATATAGACAATATAGCATTCTCTACTCCTGTAGCTGTTGAAGAAGTTAGTAGTCCAGCAGCCGCTCCAACAGCGCCATCTTTGGACGCAGCAGACGTAATGTCTGTATTTAGTGATTCATATACAGATGTAGCTGGAACAGATTTTAATCCAAACTGGGGACAAAGTACACAAGTAAGCAATATAGAACTAGATGGTAATTCAGTAATGAAATATGCTGGTTTAAATTACCAAGGAACCGCATTCTCATCTCCATTGAATGTAAGTGGTTATACTTCAATTCATCTAGATTACTGGACTTCAGATTCAACTGCACTAAATTTCTTCTTAATTAGTTCAGGGGAAGGAAAGGAAAAAGCTAAAGCATTAGATGTAAGTAATCTAGGACAATGGAATAGTATTGATATACCATTGACTGATTTTTCTGATGTAGTTGACTTAGCAGACGTTATTCAATTCAAGGTAGACGGAAATGGCACTGTATTCTTTGATAATATCTACTTCCATGGTGAGGCGCCTGTTAATTCAGCTCCAACTACTGCACCAACTGCACCAACTGCTGCTGCTGCAAATGTAATTTCTATATTTAGTGATTCATACACAGATGTAGAAGGAACAGATTTTAATCCAAATTGGGGGCAAAGTACACAAGTAAGTAGTTTAGACTTAGACGGTAATTCAGTAATGAAATACTCTAATTTAAACTACCAAGGAACTGCTTTTGCTTCTCCTTTAAATGTAATTGACTATGAATCAATTCACATTGATTACTATACTCCAGACGCAACTACATTAAATTTCTTCTTAATTAGTTCAGGGGAAGGAAAGGAAAAAGCTAAAGCATTAGATGTAAGTAATCTAGGACAATGGAATAGTATTGATATACCATTGACTGATTTTTCTGATGTAGTTGACTTAGCAGACGTTATTCAATTCAAGGTAGACGGAAATGG
>ENA-OSIY01001650-OSIY01001650.1-marine-metagenome-genome-assembly--contig:-NODE-1650-length-11853-cov-6.268937_pt1 | contig 11853 bp, 14 predicted proteins | sample MGYA00237884_ERZ534233 | MGnify/ENA primary metagenome ERZ534233 (study PRJEB26412, sample SAMN06343840) | marine metagenome | isolation source: estuarine water | place: USA: Columbia River Estuary... | reverse complement strand
TAGGCTTAGTCCAGGGCTGGTGCTGCTGTTCGTTGGTTCCATTACTCGGATTTAGGCTGTGCGGCTGCGACTATGAGGTCAACAAGCGGAAGGGCTGCACGGGCGTTAGCAACGCCACCAGCCTTAACCGCAATGTCGATGAGTTGAAGGAGGCTATTGGCCTGCTCCTGAGTAAGTTCAATCTTGATCATACGACGGGAGCGTCAGCGATAACCACAGGCTCCGCAACCTTAACCGCCGGAACCCACGGCAGTGGCAGCGTCACCACCGGCGGATTGATCTGGTCGTTGATCTGCGCGGTGACGTTGGCTTCGATGGCGGTCTTATCGACACCGTTCTCGTAGCACCAGTCTAGGACTTGCTGCTCGGTCAAATCCTCGTAAGGCGTGAACTCACCACTCGGCGGCTGGAACGAGCATGAGCCGTAGCAGGTGCCGCTGTATTGATCCTGAGTGCCGTTGCATCGCCAGTCGGCGGTGATTACGACATCGGTGAGAGTGCTTTCGGTCGGCTTTACGAGAAGGCGTTCGATGATCCAGAGGATGGTCATAAATTAGGCGAGTTTGGCTTCTAGGGCTTCAATGCGGGTCATGGCTTCCTGCAACGCTTTGATGGCGGCGTGATATAGGTCGGTGGTGTAGATGGTCTTCAGCGGAACACCGTCTTCAGGAGTTTCGCCAAATCCATCAACGTCGATTAGCTCAGGAGCAACAGACTCAACCTGTTGAGCAATCAATCCAATGTTGTCATCGCTATGAGTCTGATCCTTGTACTTGAACGTCACCAGTTCCAACGCTTTGATCTTGTCCCAGTAGGAAGCAAGCGGCTTAATGTCAGTCTTGGTACGAGCGTCCGAAAGGTTGGCGTTATTGGCTTGATAGTTTGCTATGCCACCGTTGCTTGTAATGTAAAGACGTACAGCACTCGCATCGGCGCAATATTGGAAGTAATCACTTCCATTATTTGGCGTTGCAACTGAATAAGTAATTCCAAGACCAGAACCACCAGTAGTAGCCACTCGTTGTTGAACCTCAAGAGCAAATCCTGCGCTCTTGGAGAAAATGTTGGTATTTCTCGCACCCAAAGTCGTCGTCCCCACCAGCAAATTCCCACTTGCATCGAGGGTCATTTTGGCATCGCCAAACGAAAATGTACTTGCAGCGGCACCAGAAACGGCATTTAGCCAATAATGCGCTCCATTGTAGATATTGTAACCAGCAGCGGTTCCAAGAGCTTTGCGCGTGTAGTTAGTTCCGTTTTCAAACGCATTTGCATAGAGGCCAATGGTTTGCTGTGATGGTTGAGAAGTTAATGTTCCAGAACCAATATCAAGTGAGCGAAAAGTTGCCGACCACGCACTCGGCGTAACCCCCACGCCCACGTTGCCGCCGTTCGGCTGGAGAATCAGCGAACGATAGCCCGTGCCGCTCTTAACTGAACCGATATAGACGTACTCGTTGGTATTGTTTACGCCAGCGTAGAGGCGCATACCGCCAACAGCGGTATTTCCAACGCTAAGAGTAGCTGCTTCGTCAATTTGATCGCCAGTGCCGTAAACGGAAAGTTTGCTATTTGAATTTCCAACAATACCAATCCCCAACCCCGTAGAGTTGAGGGTCATGGCGGTGGTGCCGCTTATATTCCAAGTTTGGGTTGCTGTAGATGTTGAAGAATAAATCGTAGTGCCAGCAAGCTGAAGTCGAATTCCATCTCCGTTTAGGTTGTTTACAGTGAACCCAGCACTACCACCAGCGTCGTTTAATTGGGTTGAAATCGCATTGTCAGCGCGATTGAGAATCAACTTGTTGCCACTTCGCACCGTCAGATCGCCGGTGATGGTGGCGGAGCCAGCGGTAACGAGTCCGGTGACGGTCAACGCTCCACTCGCGGTTGGCGAGGATGAGAGGATGTTGTTTATGCTGATGCGTTTGGTATTCCCCGAGGCTGGTGGAGTATCCGACACGTCCACAATCGGGATCATGTCATTTATTGCATCGGCTGCCGTTAGGTTTGTTAGTGCTGAGATTTTAGCGTCTGCCATATCAGTAAACTGTTAAGATTAGTTTTCCCAAGTCTTCTTGCGTTAAAAATGTGGAGCCATCTTCCAGCACTATGCTGTCGAATGTGCCATACGAAATGACGAGCTTGCTGGTTCCGTCTTCTTGCAAAAGGAATGTTTCATCCTCCTGTAGAACATCCCTCCGCATAATCGGAGGCTCAGGCATGATCCCATTAAAGGATCGCATCCTGTTGATTGATGTTCCGATTGAGATCATTAGCTACGAGCGAGGAAAGCCACAACGCTACCGGATGAGATTTGAAATCCAGTGATGTTGCCCACCAGCGGTAGGCCAGCCGGAATCGTCTTGGATGTCCAAGTGCCAGAGATCTGGTAGCCGGTGATCGATGTGAACACCGTCGGCTCGGTCGGAATCAAGCCAGACCAGTTGCCGGTCTGAGCGGCGGTGCTAGTGACCAGCGCGAAGCCTTCTCGGCCCATGCTGTACTCTGTGGAGATGTCTGCTTGAACGGCCATAAAATTGTTTTTCGGTTAAAGGGGAGGCTGTCAGCGTATCCAACAGCCTCCCCAGTTTTGGTTGTTTAACCTTTGCGGATCTTCGGTGCTAAGGCTCCCTGTACCCACAGGATGAGCTTGCCTCCTTCGGGAACAGAAACAGTGTTGAAATTAGTGCGCTGGAGAGTTGCATCAATTTCGGGACCAGCCAGCAATTTAGTTTTGCCGGTCTTGTCCACTGCTATGGTTGTTGCAATACGCATATCCTAAAGGATTAAGCGGTGATCAAAACCTCAGCTTGCGTAGTATCCGCAGCAGCCGCACCAAACATGATATCGTAAGAAGCCATGTGAGCGCGGGTAGAGCGGGAATACCAGACAGTGAGCAACACAGACAGACCGTTGCTCAACTCGACAGTGCGCTGCTCAACGAACTCGCCAGCGATCATCCCAACCGGCAGACCGCTCGCAACCGCGATAGCGTCCTGACCGCAAACAAATCCAGCAGTGTTGGCAATGGCTCCAGTGTAGTCGTTCTGCTCCAAGATGTTGTTGAAGCCGAAATAACCGTTGTTCAACGGACCATATCGAGCATCAGGGAATGAGGTCGCAGCAGCGGAGAACTGGAGACGAGCCAAGTGTCCACCGTCCAACAGAAGCAACTTCTGTCGGTAATTCTTAGCCAAAGCCAAGATTGCAGGGAGATCGCTAGAATCAAAGTTGGCAGCAGTACCAATAACAGTACCAGCACCAAACAGAGCGGCGGTCATCTGAGCGGTCACCTTCTTGCTAATACCAAGAGCAAAGATCTCAGCGGAACCCATCGCCAGATCGCTGATAGCAAAACCCTGATTCAGTTCCTGCTGAGTGACAGTGAATGTCTTGGTGATCTGATTGACGGTAACGCTAGTAGCGGCAAGCGTAGACTGGTTAGCCGCACCATCCTCAAAGTTAGAGGCATTATCAACAGTCGCATCGCCAGTCGTGAACTTCTTGACCTGAACGGTAGCGCGGGGACGCAAGTTATCCAAGCCAACATTGCGAGTGAAACCGGCAATCATCGCAAGCTTAGTGGTAGCAACAGTGATAACCGCATCAGCGAGATAATCGACAACGAGACCAGCAGCGAAAGTATTCGCGTTCTGGGGAGCGATCATCGCGGACTGACGCAGCAACTCGCTGTGGTTTTGGATCAAGAAGCTCTGACGCTCTGCACCAGCGCGGAGGCTCTTATGCTTTTCCAATAGCGGATTACCCAGATTCACGATCACGGGACGAACCGGATCAGGAGCGGGAGCGGCAGTAGGCGACTTGATGGAAGCCTCCAAAGCGGAAAGCTTAGCCATAATAGTAGCGAGATCAACGGAAGCGGCAGGAGCAGCCGCAGCCGTCACAGTAGTGGAATCGGACATATTTGTGTCGGGTTGTTGTGTTGGTTGCGGCGTGGAGTCCACGCCATTTTTGCTGTTAGCGGTGTTGCTATTAGCAGAAAGTTTGTCAGACGGCTCTTCCGTCTGTTGAGTTTGGATGTACAAAGCGCGGAACCAATCTCGGCCACTTGTACCGCCGTAAAGATTTGTCTCCACGTTTTGCGCGGAGTTTTCGGGATAGTCTAGAAAAGACTCGTTATCTCCCCACCAATCAACGATTTCTTCAACAAGATCATCGTCTGGAATTTCTCCGTTAGCAATTGGTTGAACTTGAGCGACTAGCTCTTTTGAAATGGTATCAGCACCATAACCATCAGCCAGTTGCTGAATACCTTTATTAATAGCATCGCGTACAGATTGAGGAGCTTTAGGGCTAACAGCGCGAGGATGCCATTTAGCGGCCATAGCAAGCTGCTTGATAGGTTTGTCCACCAAGCCAAAAGCAAGAGCCTCAGAGGTAGTAAACCAAGTCTCAGACTTCATAGCAGCGCGGATAGAATCGGGAGTGCGACCCGTTTTTTTAGCATACACTCCAACCAACACTTGAGCGTGTTGATCTAAAGCGTCAGCCATTTTCCGCATATCTTCAGATGTTCCAGAAGCCATCCCTGACGGATCGTGGATCATCATCAGAGCCGCATCAGCCATCTCAACGCGATCACCGGCAAGAGCAATGATAGACGCAATAGAAGCAGCAATACCAACCACTCGGGTTGTTACCGGAGCTTTGCGACCGCGCAACTGGTTGTAGATGGATAATCCATCCCAGACATTACCACCGGGAGAGTTGATCTCTACAAGCAGCGGACCATTGCCAATCTCGTTGAGTACATCCGAAAACTGTTTTGCGGATAGACCACTTCCGCCATACCAGTCTTCGCCAATCTGGTCGAAGATCTGAACGGTAGCAGGATCACCAGCAGCATTTGCCGGAGCGTAGTAAAGCCAATCAGATTTTTTGGTGAAGCTCATTCAGTTTTGGCTTTTGGTTTGCGAGTCTTCTTCACAGTAGCGGTAACAACATCGGCAGACACAATATCAGTTGATGGAGTCTGTGAGTCTGGAGCAGCTACTGGAGATGGAGCGTTTTGGTTTTCTGCCGGTATGTCAATACCAGTAACCGGAGGATTAGCAGATTTCTCTTTTTGGATTGTAGATATCTCAGAAACATCCAAACCATATTTGAGAGCCAATTCGCGAACAAACAAAGCTTGCTGTGCTTTAGCTTCTAGCGAAGAACGCCAATCAAGACCTCGCGCACCGTAGACTTCGTCATAGGTAACAATTCCAGCCTCTAGCTCTGCCAATTGAGCCGCAGAGTTGCGACCAACGTCAACATTCGGGGAGCGTGGAGCGGTAATCGATACCTCGTACCAGTCGCTCGGAGCATCATTAAGATTGGGATCATTCTTGATCGCGTATTCCATCGCGTATTCATAAATGCGACGAGCCGCTGATGCCATGACTTGATGGCGAGAACGGAACCAAACAGCAGACATATCTAGCGCACCGCGATAGACAGTTCCCTGCATGGACTCTGGGTAAACAAGAACGTAAGGGATACCAACACCAGCACAAACTTTCTCGGTCAGTTGTCGCCAATACTCCCGCATATTTACGCCGGGACGCTCGGTCGCAAACTGCTCGAAACTGTCACCGTTCTTCATTACCTTTACGCCAGATCCAAAGACCTGTTCGTAGTAATTTTCAGCGGTATTGACACTCGCTCCAGCAGTACCAGCGCGAAGGTTACTGGCTTGGACTTCGCCAGAGACGGTCTTAACAATCTGAGCGACAGAAGCACCGAGCTTACAAGCTTCCATCTCTAGCTTTTGTAGATCATCGAGATCATGGAGATCGTTGATAACCGCTGAGACAAACGGAAGACCTCTAAGTTGACCGGGACGATTCGGCTCGTAGATATGGACTACGGAGTCAGAAGGAATGGAGCGAACATCAGTCAGGTTACCCTGAGTCTTTTCCGCTCCAATAAAGTAGGAGATGGCTCGTCCAGTTCTTGGATCAAACCGGATACCGTCAAAGACAGTCTCGTCTGCTTGCATCCCTGCTGGAGTAGCAATGGATTGAGCCTCAATAAGCTGCAATCGAGGTCTGCCAGTGTCCCCTTTAGTTAACAACAGAAACGACTCCCCATCATAGAACCAGCCGCGAGAGGCTTGCCCCATCAGAGTGGAGAACGATTGCCGAGAACCGATATCGGGATATCTAGACCAAACATCAAACCATTTCTTGGCTTTGAGATTCCACGCAGGATCACTAGATGCCGGTTGAACCGAGAAACTGGAACCAACAGTGTAGCTCTCAAACAAGTCGCCAAGCCTATTGAGTACAGCGTTGTTTTGCTCGAAAAAGCGAGACTTGCGAACGATGGCTTGACGGGTCGAGCTAGTAACATCAAACCGCGCGGAAGTGTAAGACGTATCGAGATACGAACGACGCAGCGAGTTACCGGCTCCCTCGTATTTGTTAACAGGAGGAGGAAACAGTCTGTTCGCTATGTTTTGAAGGAAGCCCATTAGCTCATTCGGGTTGTGGCTTCACGGCGGAATTGCGTGAAATCCCCATAATACCGAGTTGTTGAAACAAGAACTGCGGTCAACATCTTGTTGTAAATCTGGAGATCGGTGGGACTAGCGATCCCATCACCAGCCAGAAGCGTCACGGCGTAATCGTAATCGGTTAACAGAGACTCCCACATTTCCAGCATCTCGATTGGAGCGGCGGTCCCCTTACCGGGTTCAGCGAACTCAACGGAAACGTCAGAACTGGAAGTGCTGCGAACTACATTGCCGCTCTCCATTGAGTCAGCGGAAACAGTAAGCTTTGCCGTTAAAGCCTCAAGCAATGTCAAAGCGGCTTTGCTCGCGTAGGTAGTACGCAAGTATGACCGCTTAGTTGCTACCGTGTAAGTGAACACTTGCGCGGACTATCAACAGACCGCGAAGTTTGTCAACCACTAGAATTTTCGGAGGTACTGGAAGTTAGGTCTCCCCACAACATTACCATCGCTAACTGCATGATTTCACAGTCGTGCAAATGGTCAGGCCAACGAGTGTTTCGCTTGTACCACAGATGTTTTATCCTGCCGGAGCGGTTTGCTGTTGGCTTGAGAAGATGGCTGTCCAGATGCTTCCAGTATGTATCAGAATCGCTCGCAAAGGCTCCCTCAGCGTCTAGCGGAGCGGGGAGGCTGCAAACACTCCATTGATGCGTCTCGCTTCCCTTACGAAGCCGCTGAAGCACCTCTCGCATATGCTCGGTGTCGAAAACCAACAGCGGTTGTACAGCGTCAGTACGCATGGAGGTTGAGGTTGTAATTCCAAAGGGATGGATGGAGCCGGTCTTGCTGGTAAATCTAGCTCCGGTCTCGCGTCCTTTCATCGGTAACCAGCCGATTAACATTGGCTTTCGCAAACCTCCCTCGGGCGGATACCGCAAACCGCAGGGATAGTTTATTGGGCTTGCACTACTTTGAGAAAACTCAGCGCAAGCATCGTAGACCGCTTGCGTGTTATAACCGGAATCAACACCAACATCCATATCATGGACGTTGTGCTGGAGTTGTATCCTGCGGAGTGCGGCAAAATCATCAGCGTGACCGGCTCCAACAAGTCGAGAGTTCCCTTTGCTCCACTCTCGGCAGACCCACCAGAGAAACGGAGCAGCGGCTTGTACGTCAGCGGTAAGGTAGCGTCTAGCTTCAGGGATTCCAGCATCAGACACAATCTCGACTCGGTCCTGTTGGGTCTCCTGATTTTCCCACGGTTCCGCCAACATTCCGTTGATAAAACCCTGCAATCCCATCATCGAGCTTTTTGCTTCCAAGAAAGAGACGGCAAGATTTCCCCAAGTGCATTTGCGATCTGGGGAATACAGCGAAGAAAGATGATAAGACCTTACGCTCGGAAGGCTGGCTTTGTTCTCGGAAAGCCATTTGCCGTGACGTAACCCTGCGACCTTTTGGCTGTCAGATATCTTTCCCTGACACAATTGGCAGACGTAGTGGGCGGTGATGCGGATGCGCTGCCAGTCAGGTCTACCGTCTTCCAGTTTCTCGTTTTCCCAAGTGACTTGTCGCCACTCTAGTTTGATATGTTCGCGGCAGTATGGGCAGGGAATGTAAGACCTCCGCTGGTCCCCTCTCAGATATCGCTGCCAGATTCTCCCCTCCGAGGTTGTGGGAGTGCTAGTAAAGAACGCTTTAGAGCTACTGAACGCTTTGAGTCGCTGCTCGGCAAGATCCAGAGCGTCCGCTTCTTTAGCCGTAGCATCCGCGAACTTGTCCACCTCATCTGCAACCAAGATTCTGACGGGACGCGAAGCTAGATTTGCCGGTGAGTTGGAGCCAACAAACGTCAGAGTACAGCGGTCGAATTGCTGCTCTAGATTGGTGATCTGGTCTTTATCGGTTGGGAACCGCGCGATCATTGCCGGTGAGTCTTCCAGCATTGGGAGCCACCGAGACTTGCTAAAGCTACGAGCAAGATTCTCGCTCGGCATCAACCACAAAGCAGGAGACGGCTCTACGTCGATGGACCAAGCGAGACCAGCCATTAGTGTCGTCGTTTTGCTGGTCTGACTCCCCCAACACAAAGTGACCTCGGAGACCGCAGGATCTTTCCAACACTCTAGCGGCTCCCTGCAATATGGACGAACAGCGGTTGAAAATGGACCGGGATGCTCGGTCTGCCGCTGGCTGAGTGTAAGATTAGACTCTGCCCACTCAACCACTGACTGTCGTGGAGTAGGTCGCCACAATTGTCGTCTGAACTCTAGGATCTCAAGCTCTAGGTCTGTCATCAGAATAGTTGGTTCATCTTATATTGCATTGCGGTCGTCATATCGATTAACGCCATTCGATCTTTTATTCCGTTAACCAGACGATCCTCAACCTTATGGTTTGCCGCCCAAGACGCATTGCGGTTGAAGATCTCAACCATCATAACAATGTTATCATCCAGCAGATGCAGCACTCCGTAGAATGGGAGTTTTGTACGTCTGGTAACCTCAAGAGCCGCTTGGATCTTAGACCACGAGATCATCCATTCATTTCCGAATGTGGTCTGGAGCTTGTGCAGACCGTAGCTACGAGTCTTGACCTCATAGATTCCCGTGATGATTCCTTTGAACGGATCGAAGATAAAACCATCAATGCGGGAAGGCTCTTGGTCTGATATCGACAGAAACTCCAAGCCTGTCTGACGCTCGATTGCTTTGATCGCGATTCTGTTTTGCCGCAGCGATTCGATACCGGCTGGCTTCTGGCAGTTTAAGATTTCCATTAAACCTTTTCTAGAACCGCTTTTTTGCCGGTGAAGTCTTCCCAACGCTTAACGATTACATCGCAGTATTTTGGGTCTAGCTCCATCAGACGGGCTTTGCGGCTAAGACGCTCGCAAGCGATTGCGGTTGTTCCTGAACCACCAAAAAGATCTAACACCACATCGTTCGGCTTGCTGCTGTTGACGATCTGGTATTCAAACAACTCAACCGGTTTCATTGTTGGATGTTCTCCGTTTCTGCTTGGTCTATTAAAATTAAGAACCGTTGTTTGACATCGATCTGATCCCCAATAGTGAGCCGCCCCCTCTTTCCAGCCATACAAACATGGTTCATGCTTCCAGTGATAATCTTGGCGACCCATAACAAGACTATTTTTGCTCCACACTAAGCATTGACGTATTTTCCAATCCACATCTTTTGCGGCTAATCTAAATGAGCAGTCTGAATCTGGCTCTGCATACCAAATATAAAATACCGCCCCATCACGCATCACAAAGTTTGCTGTAGAATAAACGTCACTCAGGAACTGGCGAAACTCAGTGTTCGTCATTGAGTCGTTTTCAATTGTTAAATGCTCTTTTGTTTTGCCTTCGTATGCTACGTTGTAAGGAGGATCTGTGATTAACAAGTCAGCTAACTCATCTCCCATTAATCGCTTTGCATTGTCGATGCTCGTAGAGTCTCCGCACATCAGCCGATGATTCCCAAGAATCCAAATGTCTCCCAGCTTAGTGATTGGCTCAACGGGAGGTTCTGGGATTTCATCTGGATCGGTTTGCCCCTCGATGATTTCCGAGTTCAAGAGAGCGTTGAGTTCGTCATCTGAGAATCCGGTCAGATCGGTGTTGAATCCTTCCTCTTGCAGGGTGAGCAATTCGGCTTTCAGCATCTCATCGTCCCATCCAGCGTTGAGAGCCAGCTTGTTGTCAGCGATCACATAAGCCCTAATCTGTGATGGGCTTAAGTGTTGGAGACGCAGACACGGGACTTCCGTTAGTCCAACTTTCTTGGCAGCCATCACTCGACCGTGACCGGCAATAATGGTCCCGTTGGAATCGATGAGAACTGGATTGGTAAATCCAAACTCACAAATTGAGGCTGCGATTTGAGTTACCTGCTCGTCGGAGTGCGTTCTGGAGTTGCGAGCGTACGGTATCAGATCGGATACTGGCAGTGATTCAATTTGGTTCATTTCCAAGGATCGGTTAGGTGCAGAGTTTTGAGACACACTTCTTGGACCCAACGCTCTAGCTCGCGCTCGGCGTGTTCTGGGTCGTGAGGAGCAATACGGCCAGCGAGTTGCTTGGGCATCGACTTCAGAAGTTGAGCGACCGCTCCATCGTGATCTTGCATCACCTTCTTAACCCAAGATCCAGAGACCATCGTTCGCTCCTTCTCGGCTAACGCGATTACATCTTGCCGAGCGTTGATCAGATTCTTTGCGGCAGATGCGTGAACCGTGACCATACGTCCAGCGTCCATCGTCTTGTTGCGTAAGGCTTGGACCGCGAGACCATACGACGCTCGCTCAATCTGCTTCTGCCGCTCGTAGGCTCCCGCAGGAGTGTCCAGAGTTACGAGTGATGCATTGACCGCCACAGAGGCTTCAGGAGGTCTGTACGGTCCTTCTGTGATCGATTGCGCGGCTTCATTGAAGACGGCTTCTTGTTGATGGATTGCTGCCATCCTCTGAAGGGTCGATGGTCTACCTCCAATCCCTTTGCGCGATCCTCTCCAAGCGTCTGCTTCTTCTGGGGAGGTTAACGGCATCCCTGCTGCGGTGAGTTGCGAGACTCTTCCTTTAGTTAAGCCAGAGTGTTTAACGTACTCGGTTTGAGTCATAGCAACTTTGGATTTTCAATTGATCGCTTTATAGATTCCCGCATATGAGAATATTTCGCCAATCCAGTTCCATCGCATGAGTCCGCTCCGAGTTCCTCAAAGTATTCGTATCTTCCGGGAGTATTGATTCGCCCAATATGGCACCACTTTCCAAGAATCTTAGACGCTTTGACAATCGCGGCAGCGTGACGGGAAATTTTCCATTCGGTTGATCCACCGATAAAGATCGCGTCGATTTCATCCCAAGGAATCGAGAGATTCTCTTGTCCATCCTGACAGACGAGCGCAATCGGCCAACTGGTCAACTTTGGACTCCAACGCTGGAAACACTCCAGAGTTCTGATCGCAGAACCGACAACATCCGGTGCAGCTACAAATCGGCAGAGGTTTTTTCTGGGTTCATGCTTTTTGAGAGTCCGCATGAAAGCTTCAGCGTTGAACTTGCTGAAGGCTCCGTTGTCGATTCCAAACCTCCCATTGGGACGCTTTGGGTTCAGACCCGTAAGCGGAGTAAACAATTGCTCAACCTGAACTCCCAATTCACTCTCGCACAGATCGAAGTCTGTGGATGTATCTAGCATCACAATCATAAGCCAGAATCGTTGAGCTTCAAGCAAGCGGGACAGACTCCGCAGGGTTTTAATCCTCCGTTGTAGCAAGTCCAAATATTGGAGCCGTTGATGCCCATGTCTTTTGCGATTCCGGCAATCTCCCATTTGCGCTTGTCGATGTACGGAGCGCATATTTCGACGCTGTAACCGGA
>ENA-OSIY01001649-OSIY01001649.1-marine-metagenome-genome-assembly--contig:-NODE-1649-length-11855-cov-4.710902_pt1 | contig 11855 bp, 9 predicted proteins | sample MGYA00237884_ERZ534233 | MGnify/ENA primary metagenome ERZ534233 (study PRJEB26412, sample SAMN06343840) | marine metagenome | isolation source: estuarine water | place: USA: Columbia River Estuary... | reverse complement strand
TCATTAGTTTAATTGTTAATCCAGAACATCTATTTGGTTAATTAATTCAGTTGATATGGCGAAGTGATTCTCACAAAAATGATTAACCTTATTGAGCCACAGAACTAGGAAATGCCTAGCTGCGAATAAAACGTCACTGCTTCTTCCAGCCCAATGAGTCCACCTTTACTAAGCCTATCCCCTATTAGTACTTTTAAGTCAACAGTGTTTATTGATATCCCTTATGGCAGCATAATAACATGTTTCACAGATCCGCTTTCAGATAACTCCTGTTTGCAACCAGCTAGATAAGTATGATCGTTCGTTACTGCAAAAGCATAGATAGGGGGCCGCGCTATCAATAACAGGCACTGAACTAAAGACAATAAACGATCTTCTGCCCAATCACGACGATACTCGAAGGTGTGGCCTCTGACTTTATTTTCTCTACATAAAAAAACGGGTGACACAGCGTGACATACAATGGGATTAAAATGTGTCGATGAAACTGATTTGTTTTTGATGTCCACAGCCATCATAGTTTCACCAGAGCCAGAAACAGATACTCTATGTTGTCGAATTAAGGTAGGGATTTTGCAATAGAGTCAAACACATGAAACTTGCCTTGTTCTCATGCTGTGTTGTCAGCAATGGCGGTTATGGGGTAAGCGTTCAGACGGAAAACCCGAGTGAAATAGGGGGCTAGGTGCAGGTTGTATATCAGCCAGGTTTGATTGACACGCCATCAATACACACAATATGGTAGCAACAACATTCAAAAGAACTCATCTACATTTTATTGGGCACTAACGTCACTACTGAGTTTAGTTGAATAAGGTGTCAGCGATGATTAATTTTTATGTCGGGTAATCATTCATATAAATTGGCTTACTGGACATATATAGCGTTTTTCACTATAAACTGTAACTTTTTGCTCCTAATTCAGGCTATTCACTTTTTTTAGCTATACTGAACCGCTATACTATGCCCCGCATTTGAAAGCGATATCTATAGAAAGCAAAAGAGTATTGTCCTAAGTGGGACAATTTGAAAATTATTTAAAGGAAAAAAATGACTCCTATTACTAAAACTTTTCAGTATGGTCAGCATACTGTTACTCTAGAAACGGGCGTAATCGCTCGTCAAGCCACCGCAGCCGTAATGGCAAGTATGGATGATACTTGTGTATTGGTTTCTGTTGTCGGTAAAAAGAATACTAAGCCTGGACAAGACTTCTTCCCATTGACGGTCAACTATCAAGAAAAAACTTACGCGGCTGGTAAAATTCCAGGTGGTTTTTTCAAGCGCGAAGGCCGTCCTTCAGAATACGAAACACTTACGTCTCGTTTAATTGACCGTCCCATCCGTCCTTTATTCCCAAATGGGTTTATGAACGAAGTGCAAATTATCATCACTGTTGTTTCAGCTAACCCTGAAATCCCAACTGATATTATCTCTCTTATTGGTGCGTCTGCCGCGCTTGCTATATCTGGTATGCCTTTTAATGGTCCTATCGGTGCTGCGCGCGTGGGTTACACTGACGAGCAATATGTATTAAATACCCGTACATCTGAACTTGAAGCGAGCCAACTCGACTTGGTGGTTGCTGGTACTAAAAATGCAGTGTTAATGGTTGAATCTGAAGCAGACATTTTATCTGAAGAAGTGATGCTTGGTGCGGTTATGTACGGCCACGAACAATTACAAACCGTTATTGGTGCAGTCGCTGAATTTGCTGCTGAGGTGAATACACCTTCGTGGAATTGGGAAGGCGAACCAGAAAATACTACGCTTAAAAACAAAGTGAAAGAATTAGCTGAAGCGGGCATGACAGAGGCCTATCAGGTGTCTGACAAAATGGAGCGTAAAGACGCTATCAACGCTTTGACTAGTCAAACAGTTGAAACCATTGTTGCTGGCGATGCAGACCAAGATGCGAAAGAAGTATCTGAAATGATGCATGCCCTTGAAAGTGACGTAGTACGTTCACGTATTCTAGCTGGTCAGCCTCGCATAGACGGTCGTGATCCTGCAATGATACGTGCCCTAAACGTTGCCACTGGTTTGTTACCACGTACTCACGGTTCTGCTTTGTTCACTCGTGGTGAAACGCAAGCAATCGTTGCTGCTACTTTAGGTACAGAGCGTGATGCACAGATGATTGATGGCCTTAGTGGTAAAACTGACAGCCGTTTCATGTTGCATTATAACTTCCCTCCATACTGTGTCGGCGAGACTGGTTTTGTGGGTTCACCTAAGCGTCGCGAAATCGGCCATGGCCGTCTAGCTAAACGTGGTATTCAAGCGGTTATGCCGTCTGAACAAGATTTCCCCTATGTGGTACGTGTTGTTTCTGAAATCACTGAATCAAATGGTTCGTCTTCAATGGCCTCTGTTTGTGGTACGTCTTTAGCATTGATGGATGCCGGCGTACCGATTAAAGCTTCTGTTGCGGGTATCGCTATGGGCTTAGTGAAAGATGACGAAAACTTTGTCGTTCTATCTGACATCTTGGGTGATGAAGATCACTTAGGTGACATGGACTTTAAAGTGGCCGGTACAACTGGCGGTATCACTGCACTTCAAATGGATATCAAGATCGAAGGTATCACTCAAGAAATCATGCAGGTTGCTTTGAAACAAGCTAAAGAAGCGCGTTTGCATATTCTAGGTGTGATGGACCAAGCGATTTCTGGTCACCGTGAAGAGATGTCTGAGTTCGCTCCGCGTATCTACAAGATGAAAGTGGATAAAGACAAAATCCGTGACGTCATTGGTAAAGGCGGCGCGATGATCCGCGCTATTACGGAAGCATCAGAATGTAATATCGAAATCGAAGATGACGGTACTGTTAAGATTTTTGCTACAGAGTTGGCTAAAGCGCAAATTGCTATTGCTAAGATTGAGCAAGTCACTGCTGAAGTTGAGTCGGGTAAAACTTACTCTGGTAAAGTGACGCGTATTGTTGATTTTGGTGCCTTTGTTGAAATTCTACCTGGCAAAGAAGGCCTAGTGCATATTTCACAAATCGCACACGAACGTGTTAACAAGGTATCTGACTTCTTAGAAGAAGGCCAAGTGCTAGACGTTAAGGTGGTTGAAATTGACCGTCAGAACCGCATACGTTTAAGTATTAAAGATTTGACTGAAAAACCAGCTGCGCCAGAAGCACCCGCTGAAGGTAACGAATAAATCATCTGATTTTTAATCGATGACCAAAAGGGAGCCTTGGCTCCCTTTTTTAATACCCTCATTTTGCTATCAGAATATCGCTTCTACGGTGATTGGTGATTATTGTCACCATTTAGTGATATAACGCAATAAATCGTGAACTACATATCTCAACGTTCACCTCTATCTGTAACTTATTGATTTTATAATCAATATTGTTGGCTTCATAATTTCTGTAGTTAAGGTGAAGCGCACAACTCATAATTATTTTCAAGAGAATCAAATAGACGATAAAACGAAAGTAATATTAACCAGTCTGGATACTTGGAAACGAAGTTTATTCATGGTAGTTTTTGCCATCATTTCAGGCATAGCAAAATTAATTGTAACCTTGGTAGCCGTTTTTCAAATTGTCACAGTGCTCTTTAAGGGGCAGGTTAATGAATCGGTGATCCCTTTTGGTCAAAATTTAAGTAACTACATTTATTAAATCACTATTTTTTTAACTTTCAATACTGACGACATGCCGTTTACGTTTTTGGATTTTCCTAATGGCGCACCGCAATCAAACTTAAATGAAGGCGAAGGGGAATATATGGCTGCTTCTGAGATTACGTCAAAAAATGAAGAAGAGATTATTGATGTCGCAGATGAGGAAATCAAGGATGCAATAGTCGCTTAACAAGGTGCGGGTGATGATCCCCTCAAAGCGTAAAAATGGGGCTAGTACAATTGAAGATTTAATACTGCTCCAAGCTGTTAATCACTTAGGATTTAATGTCTGCCGAACATGTTCTAATGGAGCTCAATTCAACAGGTTATTACTTTTAAATCCTTTATAGTAAATTTCTTGTTTAGTCATATTCGTTGTAAGAAACGTCTGCTTTAAGTTGAGTTAGTTTGGCGGCGTTGTTTGATTTAATTTTTGTAAAATCATCTCTGGTTCAAAAATTCTATATTTTAACTTTAATTGTTGTATCACTTGGGGTTGTGAATGGATGAAATCGTTAATTTCGTCAATTAACCAAGCTTGCTTAATGGTTGATAATTTAAATTCCACCACTGATTTTGGTAATGTTTGGTCAAATTTAAAATTTTTAAATTCAGGATTGTTTTGTAGCTGGTACTGACTTACAAAATAATCGACTTCTGCGGCATCCACTCTGCCTAAAGCCAAAATTTGTAACTCTGCCAGCGGTGTGACGACCGGAAATAGGGTTATTTTTTTTGAGTCGATTAGGCTTCCCCAGCCTAACTGCGGGGTAAAGCCTAAGGGGATACTTAAACGCTTAATGGTGTTGATGTTTTTACCAAATCTCGATGACTCAACCATAGTGCCGCCTAAGGTACGCGCTATCGTATCACTGTAATATTTACCTCGGGCAAACGTTTGAGTGTCGTTAAATAACGGGTTGTCGGGGTAAACGAAATCTATGGTGCCTTTTTCTAACTCCCTCTGTAACCTTAGAACGGGCATCGTATCATAAACGAATTGGTGTCCACTGAATTGGCTAAACTCTTCTAGAACAGCCCAGATGAATCCCTTATCGCTTTGTGATTGGAAATTATAATGTGGGTAATAATTAAAATTTTGTGAGGCAATAATATATTTTTCAGCCTGAATAGGCCCTTGCCAAAAACATAAAATTACAACTATCCATCTAGGCATAGAGGAGCCTTTTCTACCTAACAAGGATTAAGTTTACCTTAATTTGAAGTGATATGAGGCGTTAATTATTGATTAACTTAGTTCGGAATAAGGCATACCGTCTAACACTACAATTATCACGCCTGTTCGCTATACCTTCACAAGCTCGCTTCAAGCTCTAACTGAATCGGTAGGTTGATGACAATATGTGAATAGATACCAGTTAATCTTGAAGTATCCTTATACTTAACCAATCGCATCATATCCCCCCTAATTAAACGATTATTTGTTCTAAAATATGAGTCTCACTAGCATTTACAGTCAGGCTCTGGGTAATAGCCGTTTCCACACACAACATAGTCAGATAACTATCGTTTGTCATGTCGTTCATGTTGATGGATTTTTCCTGCCATGGGTTCCACACCACTATGCTGTCATGACCCGAAGATAGAATGTTAGTTCCTACTTGCTCATCAACAATGCTGAGGGTGCTTGGCTTTTCTACATGTACTCTGTCTGTTTCCTCGTGGAATCGGTATGGCTTAGGCGTATCGAACAATCGATAATCGCGCGTTTTATCAGAATACTGCTCAGACAAACCCAACAACTCGCATTGCTTGATATTTGAAATTGCAAAATAACTATGTAGCGCACAATTAAAGGTTAAGGGTGCGTCACCAAGGTTGGTGGTGCGTAATTGTATGTTTAACTGTTGTCCAACTCGAACCACTAGGGTGAGTTGTGCGTTGCCTTCAAACCCATCGCCTTTGCTAGTTTGTGGTTTTAGGCTGATGGTTGTGCCGGTATCCGTTTCTTCAGTATTGAGGATGTCCCAAGCTTGTGTGCGCACATAACCGTGAGCCGCTGCTGTAGTATTAGATGTATGTTCGCCGAACCAAGGCCAGCAGATAGGTATGCCGCCACGGATCGCTTTGCTACTGTCGAATAAAGCATTTGGGCTTACCCATAAGCGCTCTCTGTTGTCATGTTTTGGTTTGAAACTCAAAATATGTCCCCCAAATAAAGATATTTCGGCATGGGCAAAGGCGTTATTAATATGCAAAATCTGAATTTTTTGTCGTGTTTTAATCGTGGTTGAATCAGTCAGTAGCATGTGAGTTCTCTGTGGGGGGATCAAAAAAGGCGACTTATATAGACGCCTTTTTAACATATTTTAATAGCCAAATTAAAGATCAACAGATCCTATTAAGGCGCCAAGCTATTTATTTGCTGATATGAGCTACCAAATCTAGTACTTTGTTTGAATAACCAATTTCATTGTCATACCAAGAAACCAACTTCACAAATGTATCCGTTAAGGCAATTCCTGCTGTGGCATCAAAAATTGAAGTGCGCACATCGCCAATAAAATCTTGTGAAACAACCGCATCTTCGGTGTAACCCATTACACCTTGCATATCGCCTTCAGAAGCGGCTTTCATCGCAGCACAAATTTCTGCATAGGTAGCTGGTTTTGCTAAGTTTACCGTTAAATCAACCACTGACACATCAGCGGTAGGCACACGAAAAGCCATACCCGTAAGTTTACCATTAAGCTCTGGGATAACTTTACCCACAGCTTTCGCTGCACCGGTAGATGATGGAATGATGTTTTGAGACGCCCCACGTCCACCACGCCAATCTTTAGCCGATGGGCTGTCAACAGTTTTCTGCGTAGCTGTTGTTGCGTGTACAGTTGTCATTAAACCGTCAACAATGCCAAAGTTATCGTTTAATACTTTAGCCAAAGGCGCTAGGCAGTTAGTCGTACAAGATGCGTTAGATACCACATCTTGACCAGCATATTCGCTATGGTTAACCCCCATCACAAACATTGGCGTTGCATCTTTAGAAGGGGCAGAGAGAACGACTTTTTTGGCTCCCGCTTCGATATGTTTACGTGCAGTTTCGTCAGTCAAAAATAGACCCGTTGATTCAACTACAACTTCTGCACCAATGGTATCCCAAGCTAAGTCTGCAGGGTTACGCTCAGCGGTCACACGCACTGTTTTACCATTAACGACCAATTGACCGTCTTTTACTTCAACAGTGCCATTAAATTTTCCATGGGTAGAGTCATACTTAAGCATATACGCCATGTAGTCTGCATCTAATAGATCGTTAATACCGACTATTTCAATGTCGTTACGTTCACATGCGGCACGGAATACAAATCGACCTATTCGGCCGAAGCCATTGATACCTACTTTTATTGCCATCTTCAATCCTCTGATCTTTTTCAAACAAGTTGTTTAAACAAGGTTTTTACGAAAGGTGGTAACACCCTTCTGAAATATAATTACAAAATTATGGACTAAATAGCTTAATAAGGCAAAATATTCACGGTAATTTGTTATTAAATTACAATATTGTTATTTTGAAGGTATTTATTCGTTACTAACGAAGCGATTATCGTTGATAATAGTTGGATACAAATGGCGGTATATCATTGCTAGATATTACCTCCAATATTAAGGTATAAATGAAAGCTCAATAGGCACTAGTCAAATTGCAAAGGAATTACATTTTAATGACGTCTTCGTTACTTGAACAATTGGTGGAATATCGTGGAATTGAATCTCACTATAACGATGCCTGGGGTCGCCCCACAAATATAGCAACAGCAACAAAAACGAAATTATTATCAGCAATGGGATATCAAGTTGATGAGCCTAATTCGTTGTTAAAACAAGTGCAGGAAAATAGTCATAATGCCTGGTTATCTGTATTGAACCCTGTGCAAGTTCTTCGTGTTGCAGAAAATTTACAAATTGTAGTGCGTCTTCCCATTGAGCTGGTGACAGATGAATACATCGCTCATATTAATACTGAACTAGGCGAAATAATAGAGCATCGGTTTGTACCCATCGACTGTCAATTGGTAAATGTTGCACATATTGAAGATATGGAATTTCAAGAATATCTCATCGATATTCCGATAACATTACCATTGGGATACCATTCATTATCTTTAGTAATAGATGATGATGAGCTGGGAAGCATGCGACTTATAATAGCGCCATCCTCTTGCTATAAACCTGAGGCATTATTACAAGGTCAAAAGGTCTGGGGAATCAGTGTGCAGTTGTATTGTTTGCGCAGTGATAATAATTGGGGCGTTGGGGATTTTTCAGATTTATCTTTTCTGGTTGAAAAGCTGGCTAAACAAGGTGCTCAATTTGTTGGACTTAATCCCATTCATGCGCTTTATCCTGCTAATCCCAATGCTTGTAGCCCATATGGGCCATCTTCTCGTCGCTGGCTAAATTTTATTTATATTGATGTGACAGCACTGGACGGTTATCAACAAGCCAGTACTCAAGCTGTTGTAAACGATATTGATTTTCAGCAAAAACTACAAAAGGCGCGATCTACTGATTTAGTCGATTACGAGTTAGTCACTGAGTTAAAGTTAAATGCGTTAGAAAAAGTCTTTGCACATCAAAATAGTCAATATCTATCAAAAAACACTAAATTAAATAAAATATTTAAAGCCTTTGTCGTTGAAGGCGGCGAAAGTTTAAAGACCTTAGCAATATATGATGCGCTTCAAGAAAGTTTAGTGGCACAACAAAAACCATCTTCTGGTTGGCCCGTTTTTCCAAAAGAATTATCAGATTTCTATAATCCTGCAGTAAAAACGTTTAGCAAAAAAAATGCTAAACGAGTGAAGTTTTTTTTGTGGCTGCAATGGCAAGCAGCGTTGCAGCTTGAACAAGCTAACCAGGTTGCAGAGCAAAATAAGATGTCGATTGGTTTATATCGTGATTTAGCTGTAGGGGTAAGTGAAGGCAGCGCAGAAATTTGGGGCAATAAAGAATTGTATTGCACGAAAGCAAGTATAGGTGCACCACCCGATATATTAGGTCCACTAGGGCAAAATTGGGGATTGCCGCCCATGGATCCAGAAAAACTTTACGAACAACAATACCAACCTATTATTGAACTATTTGACGCTAATATGCGGGCCACTGGTGCGCTGCGTATTGATCACGTGATGGCGTTATTGAGATTATGGTGGGTGGCAAAGGGTGATGATGCCAAAGAAGGGGGCTATGTGTATTATCCAGTGGATGACCTATTGGCTATTTTGGCATTAGAAAGCCACAGACACCAAAGTTTGGTAATTGGTGAAGACCTAGGAACTGTTCCAGATGAGATAAGGACTAAATTAGCAGAAAATGGTGTGTATTCTTACCGCGTGTTCTTTTTTGAACAGGCTGACGACGGTGGTTTTTTCTCACCTGCTCATTACCCTGAACAGTCCATGTCTACTCTCACCACTCATGATATGCCTACCTTAACAGGGTATTGGCATTGTGATGATTTGGCATTAGGCAAAAAATTGGGGTTATATCCTACCGACGAAATTCTGAGCACTTTATATACCAGTAGACATGAAAATAAGCAGTCCATTTTAGATACCTTACATGGTCATCATTCGGTTAATGATGAGGTTGGACGTAATGGGCATAATGTGGCTATGAGTAAAGCGTTAAATTTTGGAATGCAGTTACATATGGCTGCTGGTTCAAGTGCGCTGCTCAGTTTACAATTAGAAGATTGGTTAGAAATGGATAAACCCGTTAATATTCCTGGTACCTTTAATGAATATCCCAATTGGCGGCGCAAGTTATCGCGAAATTTGCAGGACATATTTAATGACAGTTCATTAAATAATCTTGCGGCTAATTTAACTGAGGCACGTCAACACTCCTCAAAGTAAAATAGAAAGTGGCTCATATATAATGTGAGCCACTCATACTAAGGCGACACAATGCAACTCGAACAAGCACTAAAACAAGCCAAATGTACTTTTCCATTTACTCATTTGGGCGCTCATTTTCAGCCATCAAACTCTATTTTCACTATTACAACTTGGCTGCCCAATGCAGAGAAAGTCAACGTCATTGACTTAGCATCGGGTAAGCCGCTCGGCTCTTTAAAAAAAGTTAATGGTAGTCATTTATTTCGAGGGGAGTTTAACGTTAAACAAGCACCGCAGGTTTACGCATTCGAGGTAGCCAATACACAAGGGCAATACCAGGTTGTTGACCCTTATCAGTTTCAAGAGCAAGCTTATCACGCGGTACATTTTATCGATCACAGTGCGCAAAATGTCTATCAACAACTAGGTGCACAATTGATTAATTTGGATGTGGGATTAGAAGCGCCCATTCAAGCAACTCGGTTTGCTGTGTTCGCACCTAATGCGAGTGCTGTTTCACTGATTGGTGAGTTTAATTATTGGGATGGTTCGTGTCTGCCCATGCAAAAAACCGACTTTGGTTATTGGGTATTGGTTGTGCCGGGCATAGAGGCTGGGGCTAAATACAAATATCAAATTAAAGATGCTGCTGGTAATGAATTACCTCACAAAGCTGATCCTGTTGGCTTTTATGCTGAGCAATACCCTTCTCATACTTCTGTAGTTTACGACCACCAGCAATATCAATGGAAAGATAAAGCATGGCTTAAAAAGGCTAAAAATAATAAATACCATCAGCCGATGAGTATATATGAATTACACTTGGCCTCATGGAAACGACCCTCGGCTGATTCTGCAGAAACCTACCTAAGTTATCGAGAGTTAGCAGAGCAAATAATCCCCTACATTAAACACATGGGTTACACCCATATTGAGTTGTTACCTGTTTCTGAGTTTCCTTTTGATGGCTCTTGGGGCTATCAACCAGTGGGATTGTTTGCACCTAGTAGTCGGTTTGGTACGCCCGATGATTTCAAGTTTTTTGTTGACCAATGTCATCAAAATAACATTGGCGTGATCATCGATTGGGTGCCTGCCCATTTCCCCGAAGACGGCCACGGCTTAGCAAGATTTGATGGCACCCATGTTTACGAATATGAAGATCCACGCAAAGGGTGGCATCCAGATTGGAATTCGTGCATTTACGATTTTGGTAAGGATACTGTCCGTCAATTTCTGGTAGCCAATGCGTTGTTTTGGGTAGATAAATACCATATTGATGGACTGCGTGTTGATGCGGTGGCATCCATGTTGTATTTGGATTACTCCCGAGATGAGGGAGATTGGATCCCCAATGTAGATGGTGGAAATCACAATTTCGAAGCCATAAGTTTTCTACAATGGATGAATACAGAAGTATACGAAAAATTCCCTCATGCAATGACTATCGCCGAGGAGTCTACTTCGTTTCCTAAGGTATCGCGCCCCGTGTCTGAAGGTGGTTTGGGCTTTGGTTTTAAATGGAATATGGGTTGGATGCATGACTCATTGCATTATATTGCTAAAGATCCGTCATATCGACGTTATCACCATAATGAAATTACATTCTCCATGGTGTATGCATTTGATGAAAGTTTTGTGTTACCTATTTCTCATGACGAAGTGGTTCATGGTAAAGGCTCATTGTTGCGTAAGATGCCTGGTGACGAGTGGCAACAAGCGGCTAATCTGCGTGCTTATGCTGGATTTATGTATGCTCACCCAGGAAAAAAACTTAACTTCATGGGTAATGAGATTGGTCAAGCCGCAGAGTGGAATCATGATAGCTCGGTTAATTGGCATTTACTTGAGTTCGAGAAGCATCAAGGTATCCAAAACTTGTATCGCGACTTAAATAAAGCGTATCGCAAATATCCAGCGTTATATGAATTAGATCACAGCCATGAAGGCTTCGAATGGATTGATCATGGTAATGCGGAGCAAAGTATTTTGTCTGTATTACGAAAGTCCACTGATGCAAAACAAAAGATTTATGTGCTGATTAATTTTACGCCTGTACCATACGAAAACTTTACATTAGGTGTCCAGGATGAAGGCGTGTATGAGCTGATTTTGAACTCAGACGATAAAAAATATTGGGGCGGCGCTCACAAAACCAACAAAAAAATGCAGGCAACCTCAGAGCCTTGGAACGACCAACCTTATTCTGTGAATGTTAATTTACCCTCTTTGGCATGTTTATTTATTTTATTTAAGGGCTAGTCATGTCCAATTTTTATGTTTCAGATGGGCAACCTAATCCTCTTGGTGCCACTATAGGGCATGGTGGCTGCAACTTTGCCGTTCATT
>ENA-OSIY01001647-OSIY01001647.1-marine-metagenome-genome-assembly--contig:-NODE-1647-length-11863-cov-5.184541_pt1 | contig 11863 bp, 19 predicted proteins | sample MGYA00237884_ERZ534233 | MGnify/ENA primary metagenome ERZ534233 (study PRJEB26412, sample SAMN06343840) | marine metagenome | isolation source: estuarine water | place: USA: Columbia River Estuary... | reverse complement strand
TAATATGTCACTCAAGCTTATTCCTTAATGATGACTTCTTTGATTGCCCAGAAGAGTACTGGATTATTGATGACCTATGGTTATCTTTTTATATATTAAAACACACAAACCTTAAAATTCAGGAACTTAAAACCAAAATTGAATTTATTAGAGATACTAAAGCAACACATATGACTCTTGGTAATTTAAAACAAGAGTTTTCAGAAGAGTTTATTCTTCCAATATCAAAGGTTTTGGGACTAAAGATTTAGTAAGTCCTGATATTTTTGATATAAGGTTTCATTAGAGAAATTATTTATACCTATATCAAAAGCTTTACTTTTATTTAGAAAAATATCACTGCTATAATAATCATCAACTAACTTAGCAAGCATCTTAGCATCACCCTCATATACATCAAGCATAGTGCGAGTCATTAGCCTATCAATCTTCTTTGAGTCTACAAGCCATTGCTCTGGAAGTATGCTGTTGTTGGGGGATATATTGGTCATAAAAACGGGTAGAGAGGCCAATAGAGCCTCGTTCATAGGCAAACACAACCCTGCATATCTCCTAGGCAAGATCATAGCGTCATAGCCCTCATAAAGGCTTTCTCGTGTTTCTGGATTAGAGGTATCAATAGTCAATCTTGGATCATCACATTTTATATCTAGTGGGGTTTGACTTTTAATTACCAGCTCATAATCAGCCTTAGAATAATTAAGCATCTCAATAACTGTATTGGTTCCATTCCTATCCTTTACCGCTGCCTTGCCACCAATATGTAATATTTTTTTATGTGTTTTTGATATGTTAATATTTTTTGCATTAGCAAACAATTCTACACTTGTTGGAGGTGGAAGGTGTATGACCTTTGCTCTATCGCTAAACTTCTTTACAACATCTTCAAAGTTCCACAAGCTTGGGGCAATTAATATGTCTGGTAGTTCAACATCTGGGTTTACTAAATAGTCTAAGAATTCATAGTTGTATTGAAGAATGGTTTTAACTTTTCTTTTCTTTGCCATAATAATAAATGAGTTATGATAAAAGATTTCACAGCTAATTACTACATCTAAGCCATCTAAGAATTCGGATGCCTCTTCTTTGGAGGCCATGCCGTACTTAGTTGTTTTAACATTGTATTCAGAATACCACTCTGGGTGTTGCTCGTTGCCATTAAAATGTGAGGAATCAATAAGAAGAATCTTATTAGGATTAAGCATCTTAACTAATTCTCTAGTCTGATTACCTAAACCAGTATTATCAGATCTTGCAATGATTCCTAATCTCACAAGTCCATCTCTCTGTAGAGCTGTCTTAATCCTTTTAGTGTTCCAATATCCATATACTTACCGCCAGGTTTTACTGCTCTTATGTTTCTACCGTCTAAGATCCAGTCCTTTATTTGTTTTCCTGGATGCTCCAGTTCTGGATCTAAATATCTAATCATGTTCTTTCTAAACATCATGGTGCCCCACATATCTGGATAATCACAATTTTCTGCTTTATCTTCAGAACCAATTACCTTATCTCCAGAAAGCAATACCTGTCCAACACGACCCTTTATATCATTGCTACATTCCCAAACCCCTAAAACTAAATCAGCATTTGTTTGCTTCATCATTTCTTTATAAATATTTACGGGTGAGTTCAAGATATAAGTATCTGGCATTCCAACAAGAACGGTATCGTTTTGTTCACCAACCATAAACTTGACGGCATCTGACATTGTTGATGGTTCCCGCACAATTAACTTAACATTCATATCCATGTTTTGTATAATAGGAACCCATTCAGCCCTAGTTGATATACGAACTTCATCACATACTTCTAACATTTGCTCTACATGCCACTGAAGCAATGATCTCTCATCAGAGATAGGCAAACAGAACTTTGGTATGCCACCAATCCTTGATGCTTTTCCAGATGCTGGTAAAATTCCTATTGTTTGCATTATATTAAACCATAGTTTCTCTTTAGGGTTTCTATATCATTTACTGGCCAATAGTCTAAAGATTTTGTAGGATCGTTAAACGGATGCTTATATTCTCCCCAGCCTTCTCTTGTTCTATCCCCGCCCCACTTAGAGTTAAAGTAATCATGAACACCGTCAATATTTATTCTTAGTCCATCTATTGTTGCGCCACCATCTACTTGACATGATACATCAACTTCTGCTGAAGGAGAATTAATTCTCATAATATAGCTTATTGGTGTATTAGAGTGTATAAACTGACTACGCCAAGATACTACAAGGTCTGATTCAGTATTAGTTATAAACTGCTCTTCAAGCAACCTGCACCTATGATCCCAATCGCAATCATCAAAATTGTAAGGATAAAAGTTTTCATCAAAATATCCAATTGCTCCAACTAACTTTTTGTTTATTCCAGCAAGATGCCACCCATGCTGTGTTCTAAACATTAATCCGTTAAAGCCTTGTAGCATATCAACAATATGTGAAAAAGGTTTATTAAATAGCATTGAGGATGAAACAACAAAAGTCCAGTCATGGTTCTTTTTTAATGCTATGTTCCACGCTCTTGCCAAACCAATATTTTCTGATTGATACTCTACCTGAAATCCATACTTCTTTTCAAATACTTCACACTCTCTGTTGCCACTATTATCTATAAGTAAAACATTTTTATCTTGTATAGATTCCATGCAGTTGTATATTCTTTCTGTTACTCTGTAAACAGGTATACAAATTAAATAATCAATATTAGTTTTTGTTTCCATAAGTATTACCCACCCAACCCTATATCTTTTAGTATTTCCTGCCATCTATGCTTATAGGTATACTTACTTTTAACTAACTTATGCCCTGCTACTCTAATCTTTTCACGTTCATCATCATGTTCAATGTAATAATCAATTAACTCTTTAAGTTGTTCAAAATTATTGTATTCGTAAAACACAACATGCTCTTTATCTTTAAACTCATTCTCTAATCCTTTAACATATGGATGTATTAAAAATCCTCCACGACCTAATGTTTCATATATTCTGTCTGACCAGTAATCAGGGTATTTAAAATTAATGCATAAACTATCACCAACAACTACTTTTGTAGACCAGTAAAGCTTATTAAGATCTAGTCCTCTTAATGTTTTAGCTCCACCTTTGCCATAGTGCTCAAATCTATTTTCATAAAAACTATCCAACCAATTAATTAATTTTAAACGGTATGGCCATTCAGCATGATACTTGCTACTACCAACGAATACAACATCATGCTTCTTGGTAACATCTCTAATAATACACTCAGGACCAAAGACACCAGCAGGAATGTAATGTCCTTTTACGGCGGTATTCTTATTAAACCAATCAGCCATCTTCTTATCAACAGTAAAGAAGTGATCAATCATCTTATATACAGGAAATGATTCAAGGTCTTTCTCTCTTTGAAGACCAAACCATAAGTCAAGGTGGTATGTCATGCTTGGAATACTGAGGGCTTTTAATGTTTCAAGAAGCTTTTCCATGGTTATTTTACCTTCAGTTTTCCATCCATGAGTGTGTATCCAGATAAACAAATCGCTATTTACACATGCAGATAGTATATCTTCTGATCTAGAATCAGACTCTTGCATCCTGAATACGTTATGACCTAGCTCTTCTAAGGATTTTGCATGATGGGATTCGCTTGTGTAGTCAACACTAAAATTACCTAAAAAAACTATATTTGACAAAATTCCCCCATTGTATGATAAAACAATTGTATCATAATCTGTACCCCTAAAGAGATTTGAACTCCTGACCTAACGGGTAGAAACCGTCCGCTCTTCCGCTGAGCTATAGAGGTTTAGTGCGCTGTGTAGGACTTGAACCTACGACGACCAAATTATGAGTTTGGGGCTCTGACCAACTGAGCTAACAGCGCCAAACAAACTACTTGTCTTGTTTGATACCAAATGTCATTACAAAATATGAAACGGCATATCCAAGTACAAATGCCCCAATAGATAAAAGAATTACTTCAATCATTATTCTACTCCTTCCGCATCATCATTGCGCCAATGTAAGAAAGATTTAACATATACTGCTCCATAAGCTATTGCTGCAATAATAAATCCGTACTGCTTGGTAGTTATAGCATATATCATCCATAGGCATTCATTTACCAGCAATACAAGCCAAGCCCATATAACCCTGCGTCCTACAAAGAATGTGCCTGTTACACCTATTGCTGCTAATACATATGACCAATACATTATTTTGTTGAGCCAATCCATAAAGCAGATGCACCACAGATGCAGCCTATTGAAGAACCCATGAACTGCTTTGTTTCAATTGTAATCTTTGTACTACAGTCTGGCAGCTTACATACATAAATCATCTTATTCATTGTTTTCAGGCAACCTTTCATTTTGTCCCCTAGCAATAGCAGCACATACTTTAAATGCAGCCTTTGTCCTACGGCTCTTCATAAAGCCTAACCCCTGCCATACTGGTACGGTAGCCTCAATGTCCTGAGCAATCTGCTCTCTAATTTCTTTTACTGTTGTAATGATTAGCTCCATTACGTATGCCTTTTGATCTTCGTCAAGATCTTTTGTCCAATTTGTTGTTTCCATGTATCAAGCATACCAGAAAATGGACGGTACTGCAAGTGTGGTATGATGACTATATGTATGAATGCGACCATCAATTAACACCAATAGTATACGGATACATGCATGGACACATGATTAGTCAATTAAACAATCATGAGGTTATGTATGGTGGAATGAGAAAAGAGTCAGACTCACCAGAGTGGTTTTGCATTAAGTGTCTTGAAGATGTATACCTTTAATCAATCCTGTCTAAATCTTCAAGACTATACACCCCGTATAAATTCATCATTTCTTCAGGACTAAACTCTTGGTCAAATGTTTCTTCAGTATCCACCTGTGCACTCATTCCTTGTGTGAAATAATCTAATCTTTGTCATAATTTTGCGGGATGGAGCAGACATATCATCCTTACAAGTTAAACACTTATAAGACCATTCCCCAGTAAAGAAATCATGTACATACCCTTTAGCCTTAGCATACTTCTTGGCTACAAAGGTTTGAAATGGATCAGGTATTTCTAGTGAGTGATTCAAGTCTAGCCCAATGCCCCATGAAGTTTCCAACAAAAATATCTCCATTTTCTCTATCTATAAGTAGATATTTCTCTGGACACCTTGTCTTAACTGTAAGGTTAATTGGTTTTTCTAGTTCATCAAATGTTTTTACTTCTCTCATTCCTCTTCCTTCTCCCAGTAGGCTTTACCAAAGGCATCATAGTCATCCCAGCCTTCATCTGACATGTCTATTCTCATTTGGTCTATCTCGTTCTTCCATTTATCAATATCTATTGTATAGTATGTTCCCCACCATTCGTAAGGTTTATTAAGATACTTCCACATTTTTGCGTGGTATTTAAAGCGTAACCCTAACTGACTATCTAAAGACTCATCTAAATCAATAGCCTTAACTAAATGATTACCAGCATAGCCACCAAGGAAGTTACCTATCCATCGTAATGGCCAGATCCTAGTTCTCTGTATCTTTCTTGAATGATTCAGCATCTTTAGGTACCCACACTTTCTTGCCATCTTTCCATACTGGCCAATAGCCAAGGCTACGCCAATCCATTTGAGTTATCTTAGGCTCTTTCATCGCTCTCCCAAATAATTAGGCACTTAGTACATTGTATACCTAATTCACGCATATACCAAGTATGGCTACACTCTTTTGCCATATGCACACCAAATTTTGTTATCTGTCATGGTTTGATGAAGTTCCCAGAATAAAGGATCTTTGTGTGACATTTCACATTTTGCACATTCTTGAGGTTTCATAGTTTAGCAACTAACTTAGCAGCCATCTTAAGACCCTTGACTAGACCATCATGGTAGTCTTGATTCTTAATAACCTTAGCAGTGTCCCACACACGATAAGACTCTTGGTCTAATAGTTTGGCAATCTCTTCGTTACTCAAAGTCAACCTGACTTTCAAACATATTAGTCATATAGTTATCTTCTCCTCTTGCTACCTTTGCAGCAAGCATACGCATACCAAGCGCATTTGTAATTGAGTCCTTAATTTCAATAGCCTCAATAGTCCTAGCAATCTCTTCTCGTAATGTCATTTCGTCTATGCTCATATATTAAGTATACACTTTTTGTCGCGGTATGTCAAGATAGAGCCATAATACCTAATATAATTAAATATACAATTAATCTCTCTTTAGATAATATGCTATAATAACTCTATGCCAACTACATACAAGGTCCTTGGGCAATCAAACCCAGCAGCGACAACAGCAACAAGTCTTTATACAGTCCCCGCAAGCACCTCAACGGTGGTTTCTAGCATCTCAGTCTGCAACCTTGCATCCTCATCTGCTACATACCGTATTGCGGTCCGTCCTGCTGGAGCATCACTTGCTAACCAGCACTACCTTGCATACGATGTAACAGTCGGTGCATCTGACACTACAATTATTACAGTAGGCCTTACTCTTGCGACTACCGATGTTATCACGGTATATGGATCAACAGCAAATCTATCATTTGCAGCATTCGGAAGTGAAATCTCTTAATGTCAATTACTAGCGCTAAAACTGGATCAACTAGCCTAAGTTTAGCGCTAGAGAATAACTTTATGGAGCCCATTGCTAGTGTCATTGTTGGGGCTAGTACTAGCAACACCATTGAATTTGCAGACATACCTCAAGGATATAAGCACTTGCAAATCAGAGGAATAGCAAAAACAACAAGATCTGGTGCCTATAACTATGCAAATGACTTTACCATAAACTTTAATTCAGATTATTCTAATAATTACAGTGCACATGGAATTTATTCATTTGGTAGTATCTATGCATTCGGTCTCGCTGATTATAATACTATACTTTTTCAATCAGCGGCTGCAGATGGGGATGGTGTAATACCTAATATATTTGGTGCTTCTGTTATTGATATATTAGATTATAGCAATACGAATAAATTTAAAACGGCAAAAGGTTTAACTGGCACACTAACCACAGCAGATTATGTAGACATGTTGGCTATTAATTCTGGAAATTGGAGAAGTTTTAATCCTATAGAAAATATTCAAATAAAAGCATCTTTTAATTTTAAACAAAACACACGATTTTCATTATATGGAATTAAAGGGTAACCAATGGCTGCAAAAACAGGCACATATAGTTTAATTGCTAGTACCACTTTGGCTAGTGCTACTGGAACTGTAACATTTTCTTCTGTTCCACAGACCTATACAGATTTAATAGTTGTTTCATCTAGACAACAAGCATCTGCAGCACGTTTATATATAAGGTTTAACAATGACGCAACATCAGTATATTCAGATGTCTGGTTAAGCGGAGAAGGTGCAACTGTATATAATGGAAGAGATACTTCTAGTACTGCTATAAGCATTGGTGGAATTTGGAATGGAACGACAACAACGACATGGGCCACAAACACAACTCATATTATGGATTATGCAAATACAACAACATTTAAGTCTACTATTACACGAGACTCTAATGATAAGGCTGGAACTGGAACCGTTGAAGCAATGATAGGTTTATATCGTAGTACATCTGCTATTACAACAGTAAATGTTGTTGGCGGTTCTAATTTTTCAATTGGATCTACATTTAAACTATACGGGATTGAGGCGGCAAAGTAATGGCGCTACAACTATTTAAGATTGCTGACGTTACAGTTGCTAGTCCCGTATCTTCTATTATATTTAGCAGTATTCCTCAAGGTTATACTGATTTAAAGTTAGTTGCTTCTGTTCGCTCAAACAGAGCATCACAGGAAGATGGGTTTGGAATAACATTAAACTCAGCAAGCAGTGGATATACTTATAGGGTACTTAGCGGTAATGGAACTAGTGTATCTAGTGTTAATACTGCATACGAACAAATATGGGCAGTTAGAGTTAACGGAAACAGTACAACTACAAATACTTTTAGCAGTGTTGATGTTTACTTTCCAAATTACACTGGCTCAACTGGTAAATCTTACAGCGCAGATGCTGTATCAGAAAACAATGCTACGGAAGCATATGCAACACTAAATGCTTTATTTCAAAGTTCAACAAGTGCAATCACTTCTTTAACTGTACAGACTATTAATAGCACAACTGCAACAGGCTCAACCTTCACACTATACGGAATTCTGTAGGGTATAATAGATAAATGGCCATTACAAGTTTAAAATCGGGTATTTCTACTAGAAGTGGTATGGCTGGTAATACTCTTATATACCCTGGATCTTATGACTCCATTGCTAGTACCAATGGTAGCGTTGGTGGAGCAACTTTTACATCTATTCCACAAACATATACTCATCTGCAATTAAGAATAATTACTAAATCGCAAGGTGCTGCTACGGATTTCTATAATTGGCGTTTTAATGCCGATGCTACAAGCGGTAATTATCGAACACACACGCTTTTGGGAACTGGGTCAAGTGTATCATCATATACTAATACAACAGGAAACACATCTGCTTTTATTCCAACTGAAAATCCAGGAACTAATGCAACAAATGTTTTTGCAGGAATTATTATAGATATTTTAGATTACACAAATACAAACAAATACACAACAATGCGTACACTTGCTGGTTGGAGTGCTAATGGTAGTGGTCAGATTTCGCTTTCATCTGGAGTTTGGCTTAATACATCTGCAGTTACAAGTATTGCTGTTGGTGGCTATAATACTGATTTAAGTTATAGCGGTAATGCATCTTACGCACTATACGGAATAGCATAGGAGATAACAATGGCTAAGACATACACACCTATTGCTACTCAGAAATTAACTGCATCTGCCGCATCTGTTACTTTCTCTAGTATCCCCGCTATCTATACTGACTTAGTACTAGTGACTACAGTTATTGCAGCAGCAGGTGGAGTAGAAGATTACACACCATTAATGCAAGTAAATGGAGATACAGCGGCTAATTATTCTTCAATAAGGCTTACTGGGAATGGGGTATCTGCTGCTACGCAAGGCAGAACAGATCAATCTTTTGCTCGTATCCAGACTGATGGTTATTTATCTAGTACAATTCCACAAAACAGTATTATTAATATTATGAATTACGCAAATACAACTACATACAAAACATTTTTACAAAGAGCAAATCAAGCCGATACGGTTGCAAATGCTGCTGTAAGTGTGTGGCGCAGTACTGCTGCAATTTCAAGTATTAGATTTTATCCTGAAACTGGGGGATTTGGCCCTGGATCAACTCTTACCCTCTACGGAATACTAAAGGCATAGGATATGGCATATACATATAGCAAGATAGCAACTTATACTGTAGGTAGTGGTGGTGTTCCATCAATAGCATTCCTTAATATTCCTCAGAATTATACTGACTTAGTATTAAAAAGTTCAATTAGAGCAACTGGGGCAACAAGCGGTGGCTTTTTAACTTTTAATAGTATCAATACTGGATATTCTGAAATGTTGTTATATGGAACTGGTAGCGGTACTGGAAGTGCATCTATTTCTCTTGCTGGACTTGTTTGGGTTTTTGAAACAGTACCTAGCACAGCAACTGCTAATACATTTTCTAATGGTGAAATCTATATCCCAAATTATACAAGTTCTAATTTCAAATCTGTATCTGCTGATAATGTTCAAGAAAATAATGCAACCGCAGCAGCTGGATCAGCTGGAGGAGCATCTACCTTCTTCCAAAGAGGAGCTGCTAAAAAAGACCTTGGCAGAAGAGGTATAGATGTTGGCAAAAAGGTAGGTGGAACAAGAGGCTTAGGTATCGCAGCACAAGGTGCAGGTAGGCTTGCAATGGGTGCATTAATGAGCGGTCCTGGACTAATAGCAGTAGCAGCAGTTGGTGCAATAGCCTTAGCAGTTATTAAATGGCGTAAAGAAGTTGATGAAGCTAAAAAGGCAACACAACAAGCTTTTTCAGTAGGAGCAAAAACAGCACAAGCCTATGGAATTGAACTAACAAAAATTGGTGATAAGCTAAAAGAAAATGCAGAAATTACAAAAAGGGTTGGAATTAATTCTAGTCAAATTACATCAACAATGATTGTTGATGAAGAAAAGAAAGCTGCAATTTTAGAAGATAATGCAGACATGGTTGCAGATCTTAAAGAAAAAGAAAAAGGAATTGCTGCAATTAGAACAAATGCAACTCTAACCGCAGGTCAAGTAGCTAATACTTATGGCACAGATACTGAAGGAGGAGCAGCAGCAGCAGCAGCATTGATGGAATCAGCAGATAAAGCAGCAAGCAATGTAGCTAATCAATCAAAAGCACAGTTACTTACTAAATATGCTTCCTTAAGACAGCAAGGTGTAACTGCCCAAGATGCGAATGAAATTATTACCACCATCGCTAGAGATGCTGGAGACGAAACCATATCTGCTCTTATAGACATAAAACCAACTCTTGAAAAAATGAATGGTGATAATTTTAATGAAGTATTTAAAGCAGCACAACAAGCACAACTAAATGGATTAAAGGATATGGCTACCAGTGGAATGGGTGGACAGTCAGGTGCATTTAAAGAGGCTATGAAAGCATCTATGGATGTTATTCAATATGCACCACCAGAAGATCAATTAGCAGCATTAAATAATTTAATTACTAATATGAAAGGTTTTGATGCTAGTCAAATTAAATTAGCAGGAGAAGCTCTTGCTGAAGCAGCAGCAGTAACCTATGGAACAAAATCTGATATTGGAGCATCTTTACAGTCTTTGTTTAAATCAGGAGATGCTAAGCAGATTGAAACAGGACTGAAGCTTGATACTTTAATGAAAGCAAATGCTCTTACAGCAAACCAAGTAATCCAAATAGGGGTAGCTATTAAAGAAGGTGATGTTGATAAAGCTAATTCAATTATTAATCCAATATTAAAAGATAAAAATATAAAGGTTAATATAGTTGTTGACATGCAAAAAGATATAGATAAAAAAATTGAAGAAATAAACAAAGAGATAACAGCACAACAAGCAAAATTTGATGGTCAAATGATTGCTAATGAAAATGCAGTTGAAGCTGAAAACAATAGATATGAGAATGCTCAAAAAGCACATGAGAAATTTATTAAACAAAAGCAAGATGAAATTGAAGCAATTAACAAGAGTGCAGATGCTTATATTAAGGCTCTTCAGGATGAACAAAGAGCAGATAGTTTTGCACAACAACAAAGAGACACCGCAACTGGTGGTCTAAAGGCACTAGCAAGTGGAGATGTATTTGGATTTGTTCAGTCACAACAAGAGATGGCTGGTTCAGCACAACAGTTTGGTTTTGAATCTGAAATTAAAGCTATTGATGAAAGAAGACAAGCAGCAGTAGATGCAAAGGAAGAACAAATAAAGAAAGAACAAGAACTTGCTGCAACAGAAGATGAGCGTCATCAAAATAGATTAAAGGCTCTTGAAGCTCAAAGAGTAGCACAAATTCAAGCCAATGGTGACATTATGAAGGGATTCCAATCACAACAAGCAGCACTAGAGCAGCTTGGAGCAAATAGTGGAGATGCATATGACAAAATTACACAAGGGTTTGCATCTGTTGATATTGAAGCAAATAAGGTAGGTGCAACCGCAGCAGCAGTTGGATACCTGATGGAAAATCCAGGAGCAACGGTAGAACAGGCAATTGCTGAAGGAAGAAAGTTTATGCAAGAAAATGCACAAAGCCCAGGAGCAAGCTATAAAGGTGTACAGGTAGAAGCATATTATTCAAATTCAGGAAAAGTTGGAGGAGGAGAAGGTCCATCATCTGGAGGAGAATCAAAATATGCATTTGGTGGATATGTCTCAGGTGCAGGTGGACCAAAGGCTGATTTAATTCCTGCTCGTTTATCAAATGGAGAATATGTTATTCAAGCA
>ENA-OSIY01001644-OSIY01001644.1-marine-metagenome-genome-assembly--contig:-NODE-1644-length-11889-cov-7.701405_pt1 | contig 11889 bp, 8 predicted proteins | sample MGYA00237884_ERZ534233 | MGnify/ENA primary metagenome ERZ534233 (study PRJEB26412, sample SAMN06343840) | marine metagenome | isolation source: estuarine water | place: USA: Columbia River Estuary... | reverse complement strand
GTGTTATAAATACTGATGTACATAATGGAACTGCTTATATGAGTATGACTGCATCACAAAATCCTGCAGTACAAACTGAAAAATTAGTTTTAACTGCAATAAGTAGTAATCAATTTTCAATCTCTGCTGAAAGTCTAACATATCCTGGAGATGTGGTGGATTATAGATTTGATAACTCAGATATTTTAGATGAAGATGGTAATTCATTAGGGGTACAAAGAACTGGTTTTATAATAGCTAGATACAATAATAATCTTGGTATATCTATGGATAAAGATTGGAGAACTCAAAGATATAGAAGATATAAAATTGATCCAACAAACTGGACTAATCTAACATTAACAGGTAGTAGTTCAACTTTATACACACTGAGTGATTCAAAGAATTATGGTAATGTTGTAAATGATAGTTTGAATGATGGTCATAAATATTTGATGAGATTTCCACATGAGGAAAATATGTATTTAGATTTCTATTTGAATTCAGTTGCAGTAGGTACTTATTCATCATATACAAATACAGATATATTTAAGAATGGTGAACCTGAAACACCTGCAATAACAGCATCATTGAGAATGTCAAATGATGTTTCTAACATATATAATAAACCAATATCAATATCATTTTCACAAATAAATTTAGCTATTGACTATCCAATTATACCGATGAATGGATATACTCCAAAAACTATGGTTAGGAAAGCACTTATATCAAAAATATCAAACACTATTTTTAAAGATTTACCTCAACTATATGGTAATTCTTCTGATTATTTTATAGATATTAATGATATAAGTGATAGTACAATCGGTACTGGTAATACAATAAACTCTAAAGTAGGAACTTTATCTAAAATCAAATCAATTGACTTCTTTTTACTTGACAATACTGGTGATATAACAAATATGTTTTGGTCAGTATATGGAAGTATGAAAAATAGTAGTACTATAATAAATAGTAGATTTTCTGGATATAGAGATAGTGCACCAGGTTCACAAAATAATAATTTTCGTATAGAAGCAGTTAATTCAAAAATAATTAACACTATTTTTGGTTCTGCAAGAACTGATGATTTTAGAGTATCTGACTCATACATAAATAGATCTATGTTTTTGATGAGATATTCACCTAATGTTACAATTAGTGGTAACATCTATCTTACAAGTTTAAACTCACCGGTTTCGATATATTCAACTAAATTTAATCTTAATAACTTTAATGTACAAAGAGAAATAAGTTCAACGCAAAGTAAAGGTTTATATGGAGTTAAACATACTATAAGTTCTGATGTGAATAGCTTACAAATAGATAATTACAATCCAAAATTGGAATTAGTATCAAAAGTTTTAGATATAAACTATGGTTCACTTTCATACAATATAATAGGGGTTACCGAATAAAAATAAATATAAGATGGGAATTAAAAAAGGTATAATTACAGATTTTTCAAGTGGAACTCCAAGTTCAACATATAGTGTAGCCGCCGGGTATTCAGTTGGATCAGAATGGGTTAATACAAATAATGGTAATAGATTCTATCATAAAACTGATGGTAATTGGGTACTTTTAACTGGTGACTATTTAACAACTGCAAGTGCTTCATCACCATTTTATAACATTGGTGGAACAACATATTCATTTGATACAACATCAGAAATTTATAGAACAGGTTCATTAAACATAGGTACTGGTACAGCAACTGATGGTAGATTTGTAGTTTCATCAACTAATGGTACTGTTTCATTAGTTGTTGATAATAGTGGAAGTGTGTATAATTTATCAAAAGGAATAACTAATAGTTCATTTGGATATCAAGCATTACAAAATAATACAACTGGATATTATAATAGTGCATTTGGTGTACAATCACTATTAAATAATACAACAGGTAATTATAACACATCATTTGGTAATTGGTCATTAAGATATAATACAACAAGTTCTTATAATACAGCATTTGGTGAGTTTTCATTAGGTAATAATGGTACTGGTGTTTCAACTTTTACATTATCAAATCCTGGTTCTGGATTTACTCAAAGTACTACATTTTCAAATATTCAGCTATCATATATATCAGGTAGTAGTGCAAGTATTTATCCAATAGTAGATGTAGTAGTTGGTGCAGGTGGTACAGTAAGTACAATTACATTAGTTACTACTGGTACAGGATTTAAAGATAATACAACCGTGATGGGTAGTAATTTAGGGGGATTAGGTACAACCTTCTCAATAACTACAAGTACTATTGCAACTGGTAATCAGAATACTGCAGTTGGTTATGCAACATTGTATAGTAATACAACTGGATATTATAATACTGCAATTGGTTTGCAATCATTATATAAAAATACAACTGGTTATAGCAATACTGCAGTTGGTAGAAGTTCATTATATTACAATACATCTGGTTATCAAAATACTGCAATTGGTAATCAAGTATTATTTAATAATACAACTGGATATTATAATAATGCACTTGGTTATAGGTCATTAGAAAATAATACAAATGGGTCTTTTAATACTTCAATTGGTATTCAAGCACTAGGTTATAACACAACTGGGTCTTATTCTACTGCACTTGGTCATCTTACTCTAAGAGGTAGTACTACAGTAGTTAGTGCATTAGGAACATTCTCTGCAGGTAGTGGATATGTTACTGGTACATATTCTGATATTCTTCTAACATATTCAAGTGGTTCAACAGCAATTACTTATCCAACTGCAACAATTGTAGTTGGCGCTGGTGGTACAGTTAGTTCAGTTACATTATCTACAACTTTGAGAGGTGTTGGATTTAAAGATACAACAACAATAATGAGTGTAGCTACTTCCAGTGTTGGTGGTGGAACTGGATCAGGATTTACAATTAGAGTATCTACTTTAGAGGCAGGAATTGCTAATACTGCACTTGGTCATCAGGCTTTACTATATAATATAACTGGTTCAAGTAATATTTCAATTGGGTTTAACTCTATGAATACTAATTCAACAGGTTCTCAAAATGTTGCAATTGGTGGAAATGCATTATTTTTCAATACAACAGGTAGTGCTAATACTGCACTTGGTTTTAATTCATCATATAATAACACAACTGGTACTAATAATACTGCAATAGGTTGGAAATCATTATATTGGAATACAACTGGTACTAATAATAGTGTACTTGGATACCAATCATTATTTTTTAATACAACCGGTACTGGTACTATAGCAATTGGATATCAATCATTATACAATAATACAATTGGTTCAAATAATGTTGCTGTTGGATATCAATCATTATATAATACAACTACCTCAGTTAGTGCATTAGGAACATTTTCAACAGGTGTTGGATATGTTACTGGTACATATTCAGATGTTCAACTAACATATTTGAGTGGTAGTGGTGCAATTACTTATCCAAAGGCAACAATAATTATTGGTTCAGGTGGTACTGTTAGCTCAGTAATATTATCTTCAACTTTTAGTGGTACTGGATTTGTTGATACTACTACAATAATGGGTGTGACTAATTCAAGTGTTGGTGGTGGAACTGGGTCAGGATTTACAATTAGAGTTTCTAGTATCATAAGCGGTCAATATAATAGCGCAATTGGTTATCAGTCATTATATAATAATACAAATGGTCAATATAATACTGCAGTTGGTCATAGTTCACTGAGAGCTAACACAACTGGTTTATATAATACTGCAATTGGTAACCAATCATTAACTGCAAATACAAGTGGGCTTGGTAATACATCATTAGGTCATGTTTCAATGCAATTAAATACAACTGGATATTATAATACTGCAATTGGATACTTTTCATCAAATCAAAATACAAGTGGTGGATCTAATACTACCCTTGGTGCATTTTCATTATATTTTAATCAAATTGGTAGTAATAATGTTGCAATTGGATATCAAGCAGGTCAATCTTTGCCAGATAATAGTAATGCAACTGCTTCAAATAGTTCTATATTTATAGGACGTGATACAAGACCTAGTTTATATAACAATACAAATGAAATTGTTATTGGAACCACCGCAATTGGTAATGGGTCTGATTCTGTTACCTTGGGCAATGATTCAATAACTAAAACAATTCTTAAAGGAAATGTTGGTATTGGTTTAACAGGACCATCTACTAAGTTACATATTTATGCAACTCAATCAGGTGCATTTAGATTAGTAGATGGTACACAAGGTTCTGGGAAAGTTCTTATCTCTGATTCAAATGGTGTTGCCACTTGGACAAGTTCAATACAAACACAATTAGACACCAAACTTACTGCAGCAACTGGTACTATAAATTATCTTCAAAAAGTAAATGGAGTTAATAGTTTAGGTAATTCTTCTATTTTTGATGATGGTTCAGGATACATTGGTATAAACAATGTAAACACACCTACAAAAGATATAACATTAGGAAATCAAATAAATAGAGAAATAGGGATTGAACAAAGTAATTCAGTTGCAATAGGACGTAATTTAATAGTTTCTGCAGGTAGAACTATAAATTATAATGATAATTCAGATTATAATTTATTTATTACATCTCCAAGTAATCGTTATTGGGGAATGGCTAATATGATTGATGGTGGAATTTTAGTTAATGATTTTGGTGGAGGAGGAACATCCAAAATAGATTTAAACGCAACTACATTATCAAGTGTGGCTACAGGAGGTATAACATATCCAATAACATCCTGTCAAAATTCAAATGGTGATATTTATCAAATTGAACAAGGTAGTGGAAATATATATAAGAAAACATTTGCAGGAACTGCCTTTGTAAATACTGGAATCAGTGCAATGACTGATTTTGGTGTACTAATAAGTTTTAATGGTGCTATGACTGCAGGAGCAGATGGTCAAATATATGTATTTTGTAGTACAGGTGTTTGGGTATCTTCTAATGATGGTATATCATATACACAACTACAAACTACTGTTTTTACTGGTGGATGTAAAAAAGCAAATGGAGATATTTTGGCATTGAGTGGTTCTAGTGTATGGAAAAGAACTGGAGGTAGTGGCTTATTTATAGACACTGCAGTTGCAACTACTGGAAGATATATTACAGAAACTCCTAATGGTAATGTTTTTGTTTCTGTTTATGGTGGAAGTATTTGGATGCAAACAAATGGAAGTGGTCCATTTACAAATTTAAACCAAACAATACGATCATATAATGGAATAGCAAGTGATTCAAATGGTAATGTTTTTGTTTGTGTTGATCTTGGAGGATTAATTTATAAACAAAATAATTCAACTGTAGGAACTGCAGACCTTCGAGGAGGAACACTAAAACTATACTCAGGAACAGGTAAAGGAACAGGAGCAAGTGACATTGAAATGTACACAGGTCAGGCCACTGCATCTGGTACTGACATGCAAATATCTACATTGAGATTAAGAATTGATAATGAAGGTAATGTAGGTATTGGAACTGCTACTCCTTCTACTACGTTACATGTTTATGCAACACAATCAGGTGCATTTAGATTACAAGATGGTACACAAGCAAGTGGCTATGTTCTTACTTCTGATGCAAATGGTGTTGGTAGTTGGTCTACATTAGTATCAGGTTCTGCGGCAACATCATCTTTCTACTTACAAGGAACTAGTAATTATTCTTATGATACAACATCAAATGTTTATAGAACTGGATCAATAAATATTGGAACAGGAACTGCTACTGATGGTAGATTTGTTGTTTCATCATCAGGTGGAACCGTTTCTTTAATAGTTGATAATAGTGGTAATATTTATAATAATGGTATTTCTATATATGGCTACATAGGTCTGACTACAAAATTTGGTTATAATGCATTGATATTAAGTCCAAGTAGTGAATATAATACTGCATTTGGCTATAATGCTCTTGGTGTTTCTGTAGGAGGTAATAATAATGCGGCATTTGGAATTAATGCACTTAGTAGTTTAGTAAATGATTTTTATAATACTGCAGTTGGTTCTTATGCGGCAGCTACACTAAAATCAGGACAAGCAAATACTGCAATTGGATATGGATCATATGTGGGAGTTACTGCAAGTGGAAATGTCACTATTGGCTCAGGAGGAAATGAATTAACAACTGGTTCATATAATACATTTTTAGGTGGAAATAGTGGTCGTTTTGTAACAACTGGTTCATATAATATAATTTTAGGTGCAAATAGTATCATTTCACCTTTAACTACTGGTTCGTATAATGTAATAATAGGTAAACCTTCTACCATAGGAGCAACTGTTAGTAATTCAGTTTTTATTGCAGATATGAATGGTAATACAAAAGTTAAGTTTAATTCAACAGGAACAATGAATATATCAAGTGTTGCAGTATATACAGACAATGCAGCTGCTCTTTCTGCAGGTTTAGTGGTAGGTGATGTTTATAGAACTGGAGACTTTCTTAAAATTGTTCGCTAATTTTTACAAAGCTATTTATAATTATAATTTTTTATATATAGTAATAACTAAACAATAAATTAGATAAATATGTCACTAACACAAGGATTGAATGGTTATATACCTAATATAGTTCAAATTTCAGGAGTTACTCAAAGTGTTAAATGGCCAGGTGGTACTCAATCAGGAACATCATATAATTTAGATATTGTTACTTTTAATTCTATTTACAACAGGTGCAGTTTCTTCTAGTAGGAGAATAAGACTCTCTACAACATTTACTATCTATAATAATGAGATATATATACCAATGGTAAACAATGTTTCTGCAGGTTTCAATCACCAAGGTTTAGAAGTTTATAATATGAGTGGTGTACTTCAACGTTCCGTATATAGTGTTCCAATAAATTCAACTGCCTCTGCAATACCTCTTGCACACTGGATGGTAGTTTATAATAATAAACTCATTATAAGTAATGCTTTTGTGGGTACTTCTACATCTCATCTTAGTTTAGTTAGAATGAACATAACAACACTAGCAGTAGAAGAATCAATTAAATTAAATACATTGGCAACAGATGATAATAGTATATTTTCTAATGGATATATATATTTGAATGGTGAAGCAACTTTAAATAATTACCTACCAAATTCTTGGGAGATAAATACTGCAACTGTTTCAGAACCAAGTGCAAAACTTATTAAAATTAAATATAACGATTTTACTGATATTACTTACATAACACCAGGTACTTGGGGATATGGTGCATATGGAAGTATTAATCCATTAGTTGTTTAAAATTTTTTTGTTTCTCGTACACTTTAGTTTATTTCCAATATAATATTTAATATATAAGTTATAAAAAAAAGTAAAAAAAATGATATACCCGGGAACGTATTCTTTAATACTTAGAGGAACAAAAGAATCAAGATTATCTGTTGAAGAATTGGACAATAATTTCAAATTTTTAAATAATTTAGCCATTTCTAGTGAGGCTGGTACTGGTACAAATGGAACCTCTGGTACATCTGGTTTACAAGGAATACAAGGTCCTACGGGTCAAGGTTTTCAAGGTGCAACAGGGTCTAATGGAACAAGTGGAACTTCTGGAAGTAATGGTTCATCAGGTACTTCAGGTACTTCTGGTACATCTGGAAATCAAGGAGTACAAGGTCAACAGGGTCCGTTGGGTTCTCAAGGTATTGAGGGTCCAGTAGGTGCATCAGGACTAACCTGGCAAGGTGGTTGGAGTAATAACTCTTTATATAATATGAACGATGCTGTTGGATACGCTTCCGCATCTTGGTGGTGTGTTGCAACAGTTAGTTCAACTTCTTCTGTAGTTTCTCCAGATTTAGATACGTTACATGATAATTGGACATTACTTGCGGCACAGGGTTCTCAAGGTCCACAAGGATCTCAAGGTTTTCAAGGACCTACTGGAGGTAATGGAACATCAGGTTCATCAGGTACATCTGGTATAAATGGTTCGTCTGGTACATCTGGTATAAACGGTACAAATGGTACTTCTGGTATAAACGGTACAAATGGTACTTCTGGTATAAATGGTTCTTCCGGTACTTCTGGTATAAACGGTTCATCAGGTACTTCTGGTAGTGGAACATCGGGTACTTCTGGTAGTGGAACATCGGGTACTTCTGGTGTAAGTGGTTCATCTGGTACATCTGGTACTTCTGGTAGTGGAACATCGGGTACTTCTGGTACTGATGCCTTATCAATTCCTAATATAACAATATCACCTGTAGGACCGATTACGACCGATAGTACTGGAACATCCGGTATATATACTGGACTTAGTCAACATGGTAGAAATACTAAAATAAATGCAACTAGTAGTATTACATTAACATGTCTTACAGCATCAAATACAGATTTTATTGCAAGTTATACCAAAGTAGGAAGTGGTTCAATTAATTTCTTGGCAGGCACTGGATCAACATTAACTGTTATGGGTGGTTGGTCAGCATCATTGACAGGAGTTACTGGAAGTTCTGCCTTACTAACAAGAAATAATAATACATATTTCTTACAATTAAATAATTATTAATTATGATTTCACCATCAATAAATTTTTTAAGTAGTGTACAAAAATTTTCATACAGATCATATACTTTGGATGATAGTATTATTAGTAATCCTGAGAGAGGATTTTACCATTACGAATCAACTGGATCTTCTGGAGGGTATAATTTATTAAGTACATCTACGTTAACCGGATATAGAGATAATGAGAATATTACTGTAATTCAAAGACAATTCTTTTTAGTGGACTTTATTACTGGTATTCCAATTTCTGGTACATATTTAACTAATATGCAGACTGACTTTACTAGGCTCAGAAGTTCTGGTCTAAAAGTTATAGCTAGATTTACATATACATCTTCTTCTGCTGTGGTATATCAACCAACAAAAACACAAATACTTGCACACATTGATCAATTAAAATCTGTGGTTAATGTAAATAGAGATGTTATTGTCTCAATTCAAGCAGGATTTATTGGTAGATATGGTGAGTGGTACTATACAGGATCTTCTGAGTTTGGTGATTCTACTTCAATTGGTACTAATGCTACACAGAGTAATAACAGAAAAGATGTTCTTGATTATATGCTTAGTGAATTTGATACGGAGATTCCATTACAAGTTAGAACTGTCTCAATTAAACAAACATTAGCTCCAGGTAATAGTAGAATAGGTTTTGTTAATGATTCCTTTTTAAATAGTTATGGAGATTCAGGTACTTTTACTGTTAGTGGTGCTTCTGGAACACCTAGTTTAGTAGAAATTGCCATATTTCAAAATTCATCTTTAAATGCACCAATTTCAGGAGAAACAAATGGAACAAATTCAGTTGCACTTACTAGAACAGATGGACCTAACGCAGTGATTGAACTAGATTACTATAACTGGAGTTTAATAAACAAAGATTACTACGGACCGATAATATTGAGTTGGAGTGCCAGTGGTCATTTTAATACAATAAATAAAAATATTGGATATAGATTCCAATTAAATTCAACCAAATTTTCAAGAAATGGAAATAATCTAAATATTATTATAGATATATCAAACATAGGTTATGCTAATTCTTTTAGAAGTAGAGTTGCATATATAGTATTCATAAATATTCTAACACCACAAGCAAATTTCTTTGTTGATGCATATACATATCAAATAACAACCGATGTAAATACATGGTACTCTAATGTAATATTAAACCAAACATTTGATATATCTGGTCTACCAAGTGGTTCTTATAATTCATATATTTGGTTACCAGATAATGATTCTACTTTATCGACAAGATCCGAGTATTCAATAAGACTTTCTAATACAGGAACATGGGATTCTGTGATAGGTTACAATAATCTAAATCAAACTTTTAGTAAATAGTTTATTGTAATCTCATTTTAATAAATTGAATCATCATTTCAAGTTTCTCTTTCTCACCATCAGTATTTATCCATTGCCACGTAAAAGTACTTTCTAAGAACTCAATTCTTCTTTTTAAGTCATCTATCTTAGATTCTATTATTTGATTGTCCTCGTCATCTAAATCATAGTCTATTTCTAATTCCGTACAAACTTTGTAAAGTCCAATTTTATCATTTTGATCATAGTATTTAGTTGCGGTTAAATAAAGATCATTTAAACTTTTTTGATCAACTTTATCAGGATGTGTTAGTTTAACAATTTCTCTATAAAGTTTTTTTACTTTAGGTAGTTTAACTTCTTCAAAAATCTCTTGTTCAATTACTTCTTCTTCAAATAATTCGATTACTTCTTCTGTATTTCTAAGAATACTTTGTTGAATGTGACTATCTATTTTATCATCATAGATTTCTTTAAGTTTTGGATGTTCTTCTAGGAAATTATTTACTTTACTTATGAACTCTGAATCTGCCTCACTTATTATTTCATTTCTATACTCAAAGTCAGACTCCATATATTCTAATTCTTTAAATAGTTTTTTAGTTTGTAGAAATTGTAGACGATTCATAAACTATATATTCCAAAGTTATCTTTTGATTTGTAAAAATTTATATATAGTTCATGGAAAATTTAACTATTATCGAACTTTATCAAATTAAAAGTCGTTTGATTAAAGAATCAATGACAACTGAACCATTATGGTTTGAAGTTTTAGAATCAATTAAAGTAATTGAAGATAGAATTTTTGAAACATCTGCAACAGGTGGACCTGTTGTTGGTGGTGGCGGTGGAATGACTGGTAATCCAATTACATTAGGAAATACACCAGTTGGTCCTAAATGGGCTTCAGGTGGTGGAGATGACAAAGGTTATATAAACATTCCTTATAACCCAGGTGGTGCAGATAGAATGATGCAAAGAGTTCCAGTAATGGGAACTGGTCACGGTCCAAGAACTGGTAAGAAAACAAGAGAGAAAAGATTAGACATCAATGCTATTAGAAAATCTCTCGCACAAAGAAAAGATTTCCAAAGAAAAGAAGGTGAGAAAAAAGTTATGGACTTTGATAACTTCACTAAAGATGAAATAAATACTATTAAGAAATGAGAAAAGTAAAAAATTACGAAGACTTCGTAAATGAAGAAATCAATTTAAAGAAAGTTTTAGTTGGTGGTGCTTTAGCTGCAAGTTTAGCAGCGTGTGGACCAAATGATGGTAAAAGGTCAGTGGATATTGAACCTTATGGAACTGAGAGAGTACAAGAAGTTAAGAAAACTTTTGACCAACTACCTTCCGATTTTAATATGGATGAAGAGTTGATTACATTTGGTATGGACATGGATATTACATCTGGTGGTGATACTTATGGTAAGATAGAAGAAAGAACTATGAATTGGGGAAGAACATTTGAATTATTTGATAGTTCACATAATAAAATTGCAACTGCTGAAGAGGAAGTTCTTAGTTTATATACTGATATAAAGATTAAAGATGAAAACGGTAAACTTATAGGTTCGGTAGAACAAGAAATTATGGATTCAATGTTCTCAATATATTCAATATATTCAATAAAAGATGGTAGTGGTAGAGTAATTGGTAAATCAGAAAAATTAGATTTCTTTACTACTGAAATTGAAATAGTTGATAACTCAGGAAATCCATTAGTTACTTTAGATAAGGAGTTTATGTCTATTGGGGATTCTTGGAGTGTTAAGACAAATGGTAATCTTGATAATAGAATTGTTGTTTTTATACCAGCATTTGTAAGTGCTGCACAAGCTGATAAGGCAAGTGAAAAATCTGATGATAAATAATGAATTATTTACAATCATATAAACTATTTGAAAATATACATGATAGATGGGAACAAGAATCTATTGAGAGAGAAGATATAAAGGAGTTTGCAGAAACTTTATTTGTAAATCTATTAGATGATGAATTCACGGTAGATACTGATGTTATTTACAGCTGTCTCTTATACACATCTCCGAGCCCACGAGACAGGCAGAAATCTCGTATGCCGTCTTCTGCTTGAA
>ENA-OSIY01001643-OSIY01001643.1-marine-metagenome-genome-assembly--contig:-NODE-1643-length-11889-cov-25.016339_pt1 | contig 11889 bp, 8 predicted proteins | sample MGYA00237884_ERZ534233 | MGnify/ENA primary metagenome ERZ534233 (study PRJEB26412, sample SAMN06343840) | marine metagenome | isolation source: estuarine water | place: USA: Columbia River Estuary... | reverse complement strand
TTCAGGATATGCTCTTCTAAAATATTCTAAATGATGATATGAAGCTAAAATCATTGGATATTGAAAATAGAAAAATGCTTTAAATGATTTTTCAGTAATATGAATATCTTCTCCTACAAAATTAGTTTCGGTTGTAATATTTAAATATGAATTTTCATAACTATTAGGTTCATTTGGTATTCTTTGGACTTCTCTATCATCCAATCCCTCGTATTGAGTTTCATAATTACTTTTTTTGATATCAATTGAAGTAAAATATTCAATTTCATTTGATAAATCCAATATATCTTCAGAGTTAAAAATAGAACTAAACTGCGTTTTATATTCTTCATCAAGAGACCATCCATTTATCAACGACCAATTTGTATTGTCTAAAATATTATATTTTTTTAATAAACATAATAATCCATACCGATGAATTCTTGGACTTCTATTATGACACAAAAAAAACTGATTTGGAGTTTTTAATGTTCTATATTTTACGGGAGGATGCATACCCTGAACCGATGTAGACATTGAACGGCATGTATGAACATTTATACTTGCATTTAATTCTTGCTTATGTTCCAATAATTTTTCACCATTATGAATAAACCAAACCTTTTTAGGATTTATTTTATGTAGTTTTACTATCTTATCAAGTCTTTCTAAAGATTGTTTTGTTTCAAACTCACATTCATTCATTATAATTAAATGTAAATTATTATTAGTTTTAATCATCTGAATTACCTCTTTATTCACAGGTAACATATCATTGGCAAAAAAACGATTATTCCAACCATTTCTATTCCATATATGATAATAAAACATTACATCCGGATTATTTGGAACATCTGATAGTTTCCAATTTTTAATCTTAGTTAGTACAAATACCCCCATTGGTTGTGTAGATAGCACCCACGTATCTTCATTATCATCCTGATGAACATAATCACTTAATTTATTAGGACGAGGTAAATCATTTACTTCATCCCAATCATCATAAACAAAATTTAAAAAGTTATCCATTTACCAGTTCCGTAATGCGGCCATTTATTTTTATAATTATACCAAATCACATTTGAAGGGATTTCCCTTTTTATGCCACCCCAAGTTTCAATTGTTGGGGTGTTTGTTGATACTCCATTATCTTCAACGATAAATATAATAGGCAAGTTTAAATTAGTTGCGTATTTATGCATTTCATAAAATTGTCCTGTTTCAAATGCCATATCGCCAACAAAACACCAAACCTTTTCAGTTCCACCATTACTCTTTATACCCATAGCAGCTCCAACAGCTATTGGAATTATTGATGAAACTATTGCAGATGCATAAAATTTATCTTTTTCACTTACTATGGTTATCGAACGACCTTCTAATATTTCCTGCTTCAACCAAATTGGAGAAACTCCTTTAATTAATGCATGATAGTGAGAACGCCAAGTTGAAAATACCCAATCGGAATCATTCATCCTTTTTGATATTTCTAATAATTGTTCTTCATTTCCATTACATAGGTGTACAGGTCCTTGTATTCCTCCCTTTTCCCAATGTTCTACTATATTATCTTCAAATGCTATTAACTCATCTGAAGTATATTTAGCTTCTCTAACTATTGGGTACTGTTCTAAATTTTGTATCATTATCTATCTCTTTTTTGTAAAATTGGGTTATTTGTTGGCCATTCCATTTGGTATTCTTCATCATTCCATTTAACTACACCTTGCTCATCTGCATCCACATACCCATCTTTGTAAAATAAGTTATAATGAAACATACAATCGGTTAATGCATAGTGTCCATTTGCAAATCCTGGTGGAACTAATACTTGATTTCTATCTTTCTCAGTTATCATAAAAGATTCCCACTCTCCAAAGGTAGGACTATTTTTTCGCATATCCAAAACAATTAGGTAAATATCTCCAACTGCCGCTTGTACTAATTTCCAAGTCTTATTATCGTAATGTAATCCTCTCAATACACCTTTGTATGATTTTGAGAATCTACCATGCACCTCATTTCCTTCACCAATCTTAGCCATAACAGGATGTTCTCCTGAATGAAAAGTTGTAAATATTTCACCCCTATACTCTCTGTAAATTGATGGAGTATATGTTGGCACTTCTAATCCGAATTTTTTTGATGGAGTTATTTTAAACTCATCCCATTTATTGCTCATATTATGTTTGATTTGCGTAACCTAAAGGAAATCCGTTTCTAAATTCTGCTCCCATTTTTGGAACTATCATCTGATATGCCATAATTAATTGCGTAATACCCATATCTAAATCCCATTCCGGTTTCCAACCCGTTGCTTCTATCTTTTCGTTTGATACTATATAATCTCTCTTATCCGGGTCCTCATAATAATCATTATACGAAATAGCAAAATCTTTAACGTGCGATTGTATTTTTTCTAATAGTTCTTGCTTAGATAAATTGGCATCACTTAATCCTACATTGAATACTTCACCTTTATATTTATCATAATTTTCTAACATAAATAAAAATGCAGATGCTACATCTTCTATATGAATGAAATTTCTTTTAAATAATTTCTCAAATACCACAATGTATTTATCAGTAATTGCTTTATAAGTAAAATCATTTACTAATAAATCTGTTCTCATTCGAGGAGATACTCCGAATACAGTTGCCAATCTAAAAGTAATTGCTGATGTATTTGCTCTAAGAAAGTTTTCAGCCTCACATTTAGTTGAACCATAAACCGATATTGGATTTAATGGAGATTCTTCAGTACATTCAGTCTGACCAACCCCAATACCATATCCACTATTTGTATTTGGATATAATATTTTTTTATCTTTAGCAAATTTTACAATATTAAAAATTTGATTAAAGTTGATTTCTTTTGCCAGTTGAGGGTCTGCTGCGCAAGCTGGAAATCCTACGATTGCCGCTAATGGAATAATTATATCAACCTCTTTACAAAGTTTTTCTAATAATTCCTCATTACGAACATCTCCGTAAATAAATTTAAAATTTGGATTGGAAGTGTATTGGAGTAAAGATGTTTGATTGAATAATAATTTATCCAATACAATAACTCCATATCCAGCTTTGAGTAGTTTATCCACAATTACAGACCCCAAATAGCCTGCACCACCCGTAATTAATACTTTTTCGAAAGTAACCATATTGTTAATGTTTATATACTTATATATATAATACCACACAAAATATAAACTATAAAATACACGAATATGATAAAAAATTGGCCAATTATTTCTTTCTTTGTAAAACTATGGGAAGAGCGTGAAAGAAAGAAGCGATTTAAAAAGAAATTAGAAGAGCTTAAAAAAAGAGACCCATTTGTTTATAAACATTTCTAATCTTTTCAAAAAAGATATTTATATACAAAAATAGGATAGTGGATAAACCAATAATTAAAAAGACGATAGTAATATATTCAGGCCGTTTTCAACCTTTTCACAAAGGACATTACGCTGCATATGAAAAATTGGTGTCAAAGTTTGGCGCCAGTAATGTTTATATTGGTACATCGGATAAAAGTGATGGTGGTAAATCTCCGTTTAACTTTAAAGAAAAGGTTGTAATAATGGGTAAAATGTTTGGAATCGCTCCAAGCAAAATAGTACAAGTATCGAACCCATATGCACCAAAAGAAATACTTTCAAAATTCGATGGTAAAACAACAGCATATATTGCAGCTGTTGGTGATAAGGATGCTAGTAGATTAGCAGGTAAATATTTTAAACCATATAAAGGTAAGACTGGATATGGTTATGAGGAGATTGGTTATACTTATATTATACCATCTGAATCAAATCCAATTAGTGGAACTGATGTAAGAAAGTGGTTAAGTTCGGATGATGCTGAGAAATTATTCTTAAAAGCATATCCAAAATTCGATAAAGAAATTTTTAAAATGATAACTAACAAACTGATTAAAGAGGAACTTGCAAAAGGATATCCATCTAAAGAAGATGTTAAGAAAATACAAAAGAAAAACGATGATATTCGTTCAGTAGCAACTACCGATGATTCTTATGTATATGACCCGATAGCTGAACAAATTGCAAAATTAGTATTTGAAGCTGATAGTTTTATAGATGATTACTTCTTAGAAGAAGAGCCAAATCCAATTATGGATAAGGAAATCGATTATACGGCAGCTGATGGTAAAAAGAAAAAGATTACCGTTAGGGGAGCATTACGATTACCAAAAGACCACGAAGCACATATTCAAGCAAATAAATTAGTTGGGCCAGATGATGCACCTGCTAACGAACCAAAAGGTAAAGCGGCAACTCAAGCAGCAAAACCTGCTGAACCTGGTCAGCCTGTTAAGAAAGACCAAACGGCACAAGGTAAGGCTGATAAAGTAAAGGGTGGAGATGCAGAATCACCAGAAGCACCAAATCCTCAAAAATTAAGTGGAGCAGAATTAAAATCGGATGCGGAAAAAAGAACAAATGGTGAAAAACAAAAAGAAACGGAAAAAGAAAAAAAGGAAAGAGAATTCACAGAGGGCATAAACAATCAAATCGGTAAAGAAAGAGAAGGATTATCTCACGAAGAAAATAAGGCTTATGATTTTTTAGATGGAATATCTGATGATGAAAAAGCGAAAGCAATAGATGATGCGTTAAATAATAGAAATATTATTCAAAAAATTGCACAAGATACTGTAGTTGGTGGTTGGATTGCTAAAAAAGGAAAGCAATTAAAGAATACGTTCGAAGGTGTTTCTTCATTTGTAAGAACGGGTAAAACGGGAACGACAGAAGATTGTAGTGGTGCACCGGCAGGTCCACATGCTAAAAGTGGTTGGTCTATGAATGAAGATGCAAATGATAGACAAAATTATTTATCATCATTGGATAAAGATGGTAAGCAAAGAGAAAAACACAAACCCAAAAATAAAAGTAAATGTAAAGAAGTTCACTACACCGATTACCAAAAGCGTGATGAAAATGGTAAAAAGGTTTACAAAGAAGAACCTGCATATGAGCAAGGAGCAGGTAAGCCAGACCCTAAAAATGTAAAAGATGGGGCATATTTTGGTGGGCTTGGAACCGGATATATTGGTCCTAGAAAGGCTGGAACTGAATATGGTAATGTTTCCAAAGAAGATGCATTTAAAGCAAATGAATTGGATGCTGAAACCGGATTCTTTAAAAGAGATGATAAGTATTATGATAAAGATGGATTAGAAGTTGATAAAAAAGGAAATAGTTTGGGAGCAAATGGGAAGCCAACACAACAAACATCACTAAAACTTTGGCCTTTACCACCTAAACGTGTTCCAAAAACAAATAAAGTTCCCGAATACGAAGATGATTTATCGCCAGAACAAAAACATTTGGCACACGAATCTCATCACAAATCTCACGAACAAAATCATGCAATTGCACACACTGTTATGGAGGGTGCAGCAATAGTTGGTGGAGCAGTATATGGACCTATGATATTGGGTAAAATGGGATTAGGACATGCAGCTGGTACGGCTGGTACACACGCCGTAGCACACGGAACTACACAAACAGCAGGACACGCCGCAGCTGAAGCAGCATCGCATGGGGCAGGGGAATTGGTTAAGCATATCGCAAAAGATGTAGCAAAACACGCTACTTTAGAAATGATGGGAATGAAAAATATTGGTGGTATGGCTGGTGCAGGTTTAGGAGTTAGTGCATTATCAGGTGGATTGTTAGAAGGACTTGTAAAAGAAATGAGTTTATTATCAGAAGCTGATGAAGAAGAATTTAATAAAAAGTTTTTCTTAAAGTTAATCAAAATGCAAGCTGAAGCGATGAAAACTTATAAAATGACTCCTGAACAAAAATTAGAGAGTTTAATTACCTATAAGTTATCTAAAGCAAAAAAAGAAAAAGATAATAACAAAAAAGATTTATTAAACTTATTAAAAAAAGAAGATATCAATATAGATGTTGATAAAGGTGATACCGTCTTAATGGGAAAATTTAAGAACAAAAAAGTTGTTGTTAAAGATTTTGGAAAAGATGACCACGGAATGCCAACAATTAATGGTAAAAAAGCAACCACATTTAGATTAGGTGATAAAGGACAAAATGTTTTTAAACAAGATGAAAATATCAATGAAATCCAAAAAGGATTTTTCAAAGGTAAAATGAAAATAGGTGGAGAAGCTGTTGAAGTAGAAGTTGAATTGGTTGGTGTTGATAATAAAGATAGAAATTTTATTACAAAAGTAGTTGGTGTAGATAAGAAGTATCAGAGTAAATTACCAATGGGTTCTACCTTACCAATACCAGCTAGAGTATTCAGACATGGTGGTTGGGTAAAAATAAAAGTTCCATCTGCATTTAATGAAGTTGGAGTTGGTGATTGGCATTATAAAGCAATTATGTTAATGTGGGATAAAGCCAGCTCATATGGTAGAAAGAAAATTGGAGCAGCAGTTTGTGCAAATCCAAATGCTAATAAAAGAGAAGTAGAAAGAGAATTACGAAATTTTGGATATAGAGATATAACTGATGCTTCTGTTCAATTGGGATTACTAAAAGAAGAAGTTCCAGCTCCAGAGCAAAAAAAAAGTAAAGGAAGAATTATAGGCGAATTTATAAAATTTGCAAAAGATAGATTACGATTAATCAGCATACCATTTAATATTAAATTGGTAAAAGATGGTGAATTTGCTACAACATTTAAATCATTTGGTGGGTTTGACCCAATCAATAATGATATATTTATATATGTTACTAATAGAAGTACTCCTGATATTCTAAGAACATTAGCACATGAATTAGTTCATCTTAAACAAAGACAAGATGGATATATTGGTGGACCTGAAGATGGAGCAACCGGCTCTGATATTGAAAACGAAGCAAATGCAGCTGCCGGAATTCTTTTAAGAGATTTTGGTAAACTTAACGGAAATATTTACGAATCTCTTTTAACCGAAGGTGGTGCATATGGACATATGAATCATCCGTTTGATATTTCAATGAATCTTACATTTGGTGATTTAAAAAAAATTATTAATAATGCATTAGATGGTAAGTTGGGAGTGGTTAGAGAAAAAACCGATGGACAGGCATTAGCAATCAGTTGGAAGAATGGTAGATTAATTGCAGCTCGTAACAAATCACATTTAGCAAATGGTGGAGCAAACGCTTTAGATATGAGTGCGTTAGCATCTAAATTTGGAGGAAGAGGCGCATTGAGTGATGCATATAATTTTGCAATGAGAGATTTATCAGCAGCAATTAGTGGATTAGGGGAGAAAGAAAGACAGAGTATATTCAAAGATGGTTCAGCATTTTGTAACTTAGAAGTAATCTATCCACAAAATGCAAATGTAATTCCTTATGGACAATCTTTATTAGTATTTCATAATGTAGTTGAATTTGATGAAAAGGGAAATGCAGTTGGTAGTGTAAAGGGTGCAGAAAGTAAATTAGCATCTATGATTAAACAAACTAATGCACACGTACAATCTCAATATACATTACAAGGCCCTCCAATTACAAAACTTCCAACCGATGAGAAGTTAAGTTCTCAAAAAGGTAAATTCAACGGAATGTTATCCAAATTACAATCTGAATTTAATTTATCAGATAAGGCTGGTATAGCTGAATATCACTATGCTTGGTGGATGAAGTTTGTTAATACTTCTAAAAAGAATCTTTCTCAATTAGAAAAAGATGGGTTAGCAAGAAGATGGGCATTTGATAATAAAGCATTTGGTATTAAATCAATCACCGATGAAGATGCTAAAAAATGGGCAGATGGAGTAGATAAAGATGCTAAGGATAAAATAATGAAAGGTAATATTCGTAAATTCGAAGATATCTTTTTAGGTGTTGGAGCTGAAGTCCTTTCATTTATGAGTTCGGTATTAACTGCTCAACCTGATAAAGCATTACAATCAATTAAAGCATCATTAGAATCATCTATATCAGATATTCGAAATGGTGGTAGTGAAGCTCAAATAAAACGATTAGAGAAAGAATTACAAAGATTAAATGCTATTGGTGGATTTGAAAAATTAGTTCCAAATGAAGGATTAGTATTTTTCTATAAAGGTAACACATATAAATTAACAGGAACATTCGCTCCCTTAAATCAAATTTTAGGAATATTTAAGTTTGGAAGATAAATTATATATATATATGTATATATAAAAGGTTATAAATAAAATAAATTATGGCAAAGAGAAAAAGCTTTGAAGAAAAAAATAATCATATTCACCCAACTCGTAAACTAATTATAGATACGGTATTTGGTAGAACGGATGAAAATCAAAAAACATTTGGTTACGAAAAAGAAGGAGAACAAACTAGAGAAGTTGGAGAAACTTGGGTAGATACTGATGGTAAAGAATGGGAACAAAAAGAAGGTTATAAAATAACAGTTTCTCAAATGGATGAGGTTAGACAATATTTAGATAAATTAAATAATTGTCAATCTGAAGAATGTGATACTATAAAATATAGTAATGCAGATAAGAAAGTAATTCGTAAAACAGGAATGTGTGTAACTTGTTTAAGAAAGTTTGAACAAAGATTAAAAGATGATGGAACATACCCATTTTATGAAGATTATAAAATAACTAATAATCAATTATCATATGTTACCGATTTAAAAGCTCAATTTGAAGAAGGATTGAGAGGAATATCGCAAACAATGGAATTTATTAATGAAGATGGTACTATTCAAAAATGGCATTATGATATTGATATTGACAAAGTAAAAGAAGATTTACAAAATGATATTAATGGCGCTACCGAAGCAATTGAAGCTCTATTGGAAAGGAAAGCGGCATTAGAAGATAAGTTACAAGAGCTTAATCATTTAGAGCTTATAAAAAATTAAAAATTATGAAACAATTATTAAATTTAAAAAACATAGCAATTGCAGTTTTGATTGCAGTAGTAGTTTTTCAACAATGTGGCGGAAACTATAAAAGAAATGCCGAAATTGTAAAAGTGGATGGTAAAAAGTATGAACTTCTTAAATACGCAATTGATACAGTTGAAGTAGTTAAAACTAAAGTAGTAACTAAAAAAGGTGATGATATTTATCACGAAACAATTGTTGAGAAAGAAGTAATCATCCCAGCAATCATTGATACTTTAGCATTATTAAAAGATTACTATTCAAAAGTATTATATAAGGATGTGTTAGTATTGCCTGATTCATTAGGAACTGTAGATGTAACAGATACAATATCTCAAAATAAAATATTTGGTAGAACTTTTAATGCAAATATTAAACAAAGAATTATCAAAGAAACTACAATTGTAAAAGAATTACCAAAAACCCAAGTATATTATGGAATTACAGGTGGATTTAATAAAGTAGATGTAGTTTCAAATTTAGGAGCTGGTGTATTGATTAAAACCAAAGGTGATAAAATATATCAATTAGGTATAGGAGTTGCTAACAAAGTTGGAACTGATGGAACTAATGGAGTATTATCTCCATTTATCGGCGGTGGAGTGTTTTGGAAGATTAAATTTAAAAAATAATGAGTGTACAGGGGCAACCTAAAAAGACACTAAAAGAAATCATCTCCGATGAGTATAAGAAGTGTGCGTTAGACCCAATATACTTTATGAAAAAGTATTGTATCATTCAACACCCTACTCGTGGAAAGATTCCGTTTCACCTATATCAGTTCCAGGAAAATTGTTTAACAGACTTCAAAGATAATCGTTTTAATATTATTCTTAAATCTCGTCAGTTAGGTCTATCGACCTTATCTGCAGGATTTATTTTGTGGAAGATGGTATTTAATCAAGACTACAATGCATTGGTTATCGCAACTAAAGTAACGGTAGCTAAAAACCTTGTAGAAAAGGTAAGAGTTATGCACGACTTACTTCCTATTTGGTTAAGAGATGGTAGTAATAGTTCAGTAGAAGATAATAAACTTTCTCTTAAATTAAAAAATGGTTCGCAAGTAAAAGCAATCGCAAGTTCTCCGGATGCAGGACGTTCGGAAGCCCTATCCTTATTAGTTGTGGATGAAGCCGCATTCATTAGAGATATTGATGATATTTGGTTATCAGCACAATCTACATTATCAACGGGTGGTTCTGCAATTGTATTATCTACTCCAAATGGTGTGGGTAATTGGTTTCATAAAATGTGGGTAGAAGGTGAGAGTGGTGCAAATGGATTTAATAATATAAATTTACATTGGACTGTGCATCCTGAAAGAAATCAGGAATGGAGAGATGGACAAACTCGTATTTTGGGAGTAAAGGGAGCATCGCAAGAGTGTGATTGTGACTTTATTGGTTCGGGTGATACTGTAATCGACCCAGCATTATTAACTTGGTACAAAGAAACATATGTAATGGAGCCTGTTGAAAAACGAGGTTTTGATGGAAATTTATGGGTATGGGAACATCCCAATTATAACAGACAATATATGGTATCCGCTGACGTTGCACGTGGAGATGGAGCCGATTTTTCAACGGTACAAGTAATTGATATTGAAGATAGTTCACAAGTAGCTGAATATAAAGGTAAAGTTGATACAAAAGATTTTGGAAACTTCTTAGTAAGTTTAGCAACTGAATATAATAATGCATTATTAGTAGTAGAAAACTCAAATGTGGGTTGGGCAACTATTCAACAAATTATCAATAGAGGATACCCAAATCTATTCTATATGAGTAATGATTTAAAATATATTGATACCGAAAGGCAGATGAGTAATAAATTTTATAGAGATGAAAAGCAAATGGTTGCAGGATTTTCTACAACATCCAAAACTCGTCCTCTTATCATATCAGCATTAGATACATATATGAAGGATAAAGATATTTTAATTCGTTCTAGTAGATTAATAGATGAGTTATTTACCTTTATATGGAATGGCGGTAAAGCTGAAGCAATGAAGGGATACAATGATGACTTAACAATGGCATTAGGTATTGGATTATGGGTTCGTAATACAGCATTAAGATTAAGACAAGAGGGTATTGATTTAACTAAGAGTATGTTGAACTCAACTACTATACAAAATAATACTGGCGTTTATGCTGCAAATTGGCAAAATCAAAAGAATCCATACGAAATGCAAATAGGTAAAGGTGAGATTGAAAACTTAACTTGGTTGCTAAAGTAATTTTTATATATTTATATGTTGAAACTATTCTAAATGAACGAAGATTTAAATAAATGGTTTAAAGAAAAATGGGTAAACATCGGAAAAAAGGTTGATGGTAAACACCCACCATGTGGAACTTCCGGAGAAAAGAAAGGTTATGCAAAATGTGTTCCTGCAGCAAAAGCAGCCGGAATGAGTAAAAAAGAAAAAGAAAGTGCAACTCAAAGAAAAAGAGCTGCACAAAATGATGCAGGAAGAGGCGGTAAAGATAGTGATGGACAAGGTAAGAAACCAATATACGTTTCAACTAAACCAAAAAATGAAACTATGAATATAGAAGAAAGACTAAATTTATTTTTAGAAAAAAATTGCCCAACCGATGCAGGTAAATGGGCAGCATCTAAAGCAGCAGCAAAATCTAAATTTGATGTTTATCCATCAGCATACGCAAACGGATGGGCTGCAAAAAACTATAAAGGCAAAGGTGGTGGTTGGAAAACTTGCAATGAGGGAGAAGCTAATGCATTGTGTGAAGATTGCTGGGATGGATATAAGCAAGTTGGTGGTAAGATGAAAAATGGTAAGATGGTGCCAAATTGTGTTCCAATAAGTGAAGAGGTTGATACCGATTACGATGAATTGGATGTAGAGCCGGAAGAAATTGAAGATTTCATTGAATTTTTAAAAGCATATAAGAATACTTTAGCTGAAGCAAATTGTAATTGTGTTTATGAAGCAGAATATCAGGGTAGAGAAGTTAAGTTGGGTAAACCAATGCAAGGTGATGTTAAGAAATTCAAAGTATATGTAAAGAA
>ENA-OSIY01001640-OSIY01001640.1-marine-metagenome-genome-assembly--contig:-NODE-1640-length-11896-cov-5.881039_pt1 | contig 11896 bp, 7 predicted proteins | sample MGYA00237884_ERZ534233 | MGnify/ENA primary metagenome ERZ534233 (study PRJEB26412, sample SAMN06343840) | marine metagenome | isolation source: estuarine water | place: USA: Columbia River Estuary... | reverse complement strand
CATCAAACAAACCTTCTACTTCTTTGGGATCTTCAGCTCTAATTTTAAATAACCAGCCTTCACCATATGGGTCAGAGTTGACCAGCTCTGGCGCGTCTTCTAAGCCTGCATTCACTTCTAAAACTTCACCACTGATGGGTGCATATACATCAGAGGCGGCTTTCACTGACTCTGCAACAGCAATATCGTCGCCTGTGCCGACTTGAGAACCTATATCCGGAAGCTCCACAAACACCATATCGCCCAGTAATTCTTGAGCATGGTCGCTGATACCGATAGTAAATACACCATCGCCTTCAGGGCGCACCCATTCGTGAGTTGAAGCGTAACGTAAATCTGCTGGAATATTACTCATGTTTGTTCCTAATAATTATCTATTTAATCTTAAATGTTTGTTATGTGGACTACAGAACACTTTTGCCATGTCTAACAAAACTAGGTTTGACCACGTTCACTGTAACCCACTTTTTGCGTATTTCAACTTTAGCACTATCGCCAACAGTTGAGGGCACACGCGCCATAGCAATGCTGTAACCTAAGGTGGGTGAAAAAGTGCCTGAAGTAATCACCCCTTCACCGCCGGTAACTTGCACTTTTTGGCCAGCACGTAACACGCCTTTTTCGGTCATCATTAAGCCCACTAGCTTGTCTGTGCCTGCCACTTTTTGTTGCTCTAGGGCCTCACGCCCCACAAACTTTCTATCCTTGGGTTCCCAGGTAATTGTCCAAGCCATATTCGCGGCTAATGGTGAGATAGTTTCATCCATATCTTGACTATACAAATTCATGCCAGCTTCTAAACGCAGTGTATCCCTGGCACCTAAACCGCAAGGTACCACACCTACGTCTAACAATTTTTGCCAAAAATCTGCAGCATCAGCAGCAGGTACTATAATTTCGTAGCCTGCTTCGCCTGTGTATCCAGTAGTAGCAATAAATAAATCTTCTGCCTGCACACCAAAGAAGGCTTTCATACCCTCTACTGCTTCTTTTTGTGCTGCAGAGAACAACTGTGCGGCTTTGCTTTTAGCATGAGGGCCTTGCACAGCTATCATGGCGAATTCTGGCCGTTCGGTGATAATCACGTCAAATGTGCTAGCTTGTAGTAGCAACCAATCCATATCTTTTTCGCGCGTCGCAGAATTCACCACTAAGCGGTAATTGGTTTGGTCAAAATAATAAACAATCAAATCGTCTACTACGCCACCCGCTTCATTCAGCATGCCGCTGTATAATGCTTTACCTTTATCTTGTAATTTAACCACGTCATTGGCCAACAAAAACCGCAGATACGCCTGTGCATCTTTGCCCGTTACATCCACTATCGTCATGTGCGACACATCAAACATACCCGCGTCTTTGCGCACTGCATGATGTTCTTCTATTTGAGAACCATAATTAATAGGCATTTCCCAACCATGAAAGTCGACCATTTTGGCCCCCGACTCCAAATGTTTGGTATGTAAAACAGTTTTATTTGGCATGAAATATTGTGACCATGGCTTAATATAATCATAAATTATAATGACAGTCACCAAGTACAACAAATTGAAATATTTAATGTATACATTTACATTTTTTATGAATGATAGGACAATCATTTAAAAGTCTTATTTAACAAGCTTGTTTATAAACCACTTAGATTAGATTACATGAAACAACTCTCTCTAGATAACCTGCGTACGTTTGTCACTGTCGTGGATGTTGGTGGCTATGCGAAAGCAGGCGAAAAAATTGGTCTTTCACAACCTGCAGTAAGTCTGCAAATAAAACGCCTCGAGCAACAATTATCAAAACGACTTTTTGCTAAACGAGGGCAAAGACAGATTGTTAATCGAGATGGCTTAAGTTTATATAAAACTGCACAAACTATGCTGGACTTAAACGATAGCGTTTTTCGCCAATTTCAGCCGACATCTTTGAAGGGTCGATTACGTCTGGGTATCCCTAGTGAATTTGCCACCACCTTACTGCCCAGCATTATCGGCGAATTTGGACAGCTGTATCCTGACGTATCGCTGGAAGTCACCTCTGCATTGAGTAAATCCTTGCTTGAGGAAGAGGCGCTAAGTGGTTTTGACCTGGTGATGGCACTCGTCCACCCTGACACTCAAGTCGACGGACAGGTCTTACTCATAGATGAATTAGTTTGGGTGGGCGATAGAAGCTTAACTAACTTACCATCCACTTTATCGTTAGTACTAGCACCTGATGGTTGTGTGTATAGAAGCCGTGTTATCAGTAAATTAAAGCAGCAAACTCAGCAGTGGCGGATCAGTTATACCAACGCTGATCTAAGCGGTATCACTGCAGCCATTAAGCAGGGGTTAGGGATTAGCGCACTGGCTAAAAGTAGTGTACCCAAACAGCTAGATATTATTCGGCATAACTGTCTGCCAAAATTAGGTGCGATAAAGATATGTTTATTAACTGGAAAATCTCAACATCCACAGGCTAGTGGCAAATTAGCAGAATTTATCCAATCAAGATTAGTGCAATCGAGCTGATTTAGTATTTATAAGTTAAGCGCCCTGCACAGATACCATGAAGGCCAGACTGCTTATCAATAGCAAAAAAAATAACTTTCTTTTGCTGTACTTGCCTTGGTAATAGCCTTTGCGTCGTTCTCTAAAAACCGGTCCGTCAGCAAACACTGCGCCAGTTTGTCTTCTTTCACCAGCTAGACGTTTCATTAAACACCCTAAGTCACATACATGATTTTGTGCATACAATAAAACATACAAACTTAGGAATTAATATCATACTTTAGTTTAATGAATGAATTGTGTTTTAACAAAAGATTACTTTTATTCAACATTAACTATACTTTTAAGCGTTATAAGAACAATGATGTTAATCATCAGACTTCAAGCGGACATACGTTTTATACTTTTTTTGTAATAAACGATTGATATAACGAGTGAGTTTAATTTTTTGACTGATAGCATCATCTAAGGCATCCACTAATTCAGTAAGCAAAGTTTTATAATACTCTACGTCTTTGACTTGACCATCATCAGTAGCCAGATCAAGAATGCCTTTAGACTGCTTTTGTGCTGGTTTTTCGGGCTGAAACATTTCTTCTGATACTTCCTTGATCACGATTTCAACTGCTGCTTCGTCTAAAGTTTCTAATTCTTCAAGAAAACCAAAAAGCAAGATCCTGTCCATTAAAGTATTGATTTTTCTTGGAATGCCATGAGTAAACTGAAAAATTCGGTCATATGCACCTGCTGAAAACAACGCCCGACCATCCCACCCTGCGTGTTGCATGCGATATTCGATATAAGCTTGGCATTCAATATCGGTTAAAGGGGCTAAATGGCATGATGCCACAATACGTTGTCTAAATTGCTCCATGTTGGGTACACGTAGAATAGGCTGTAACTCTTCTTGTCCAAGCAAGAAACTTTGTAATAGTGGTTTACCCGCGGCTTGGAAGTTAGACAACATCCGTAGTTCTTCGATGGTTTCCAAAGGCAAATTTTGTGCTTCATCAACCAATAACAATGCGCGTTTACCTTGTTTATGCAAGTCCATCAAAAATGCTTCAAGATCATTCAAAATGTCTGACTTAGAACTTCCTTTGACTGGTACATTGAATTTGCTGGCAACCATTTTAACCAATTCATCAGGTGATAATTTTGGCGTAACAATTTGTGCGGCAACAATATCTTGTTGCATGTTATCTAATAAACTGTTCGCGATGGTAGTTTTACCCGTACCAATACCGCCAGTAATGACAATAAAGCCTTCAGCTTGAGATAACCCATATTGTAAATAAGACATGGCACGCTTATGCCATTTACTGCCAAAAAAAAAGCTAGGATCGGGTGTCAGTTGAAAGGGCTTAGAAGTTAGTCCGTAATAATTTTCATACATAATAAAAAACCACCTGCTCCGTATAAATAAAGTAAAAATCCTATAACAAGCATAAGCTATCTGCCCAAAGCATAGCAATCAAATACCGTAATTACATTGAAAAAGAGTATGGGGTTTAAAGGTTGACTGTATTATTGCTAGAGCCGATTAAATGACATGATAATAGATAGAAAAGAAATGACACATGCACCCAACAACCACAAACATATGCCAAATGGCATGTGTAAACTGGTTTTTTTTAGCCACGTAAAACAGCACGCCTACCGTGTAACAGAGTCCCCCGGCAACCAATAACCATAATCCATAAGTGTTTAAAGCATTATACAAGGGATAGATAAAGAAGATGGCTATCCAACCCATTAATAAATACGTAATCACCGATAACTTCGGAAACCGTTTATTGGCGAAAATTTTACAGGTTATGCCTACCAATGCAATCGACCAGACTATTATCATCCCAGTCAACCCTACCCAACCACCAATAGCTAATAGCATAAATGGTGTGTAAGTACCCGCTATCAATAAGTATATTGCACTGTGGTCTATAACCTTAAGCAAGGCTTTTAGGTTAGGGCTTTTGGCCCAATGGTAAAAGGTTGATGATAGAAACATCAAGATCATCGACAGGCCATAAACTAAACAAGCAAATTGCCCATATATGCCCTCGACTTTTAACAACATAAAAATTAGCCCTACAATGGCAGCGATAGCCCCTAGACCGTGAGTAAAAGTATTCAACAACTCTTCTAAGGGAGAATAAGGACGCACAGCTAAGTTGGGAGCGGTCATTGATTTTGATCGAAATGAGAATATGCTTTGGATGATATAATTTGAGCATACAGTTGTACACTGAATTTTTAGGCTGAGTCAATTAAGGGTTGTTGAATGTAAATATTAATAGTTGCAACGCAGATTTTTTTCTCAATCTCGTCCCGAAGTACCTCAATTATCCAATAAACTGAGTACTTACTCCTCTAGAACAACTCAGAACCATCAGATAAACTTTATTAAGCATAGAAAGAGAAACATAATTGGTGAATGGTGTTTTTATTGAATAAAATTAAAAATACACTTCGCACTATTATCCCGCGCGGCGTCCGCGAGATGGCAGTACCGCTAGGGCATAATATCCCCTATCATGTACAATCACTCTTTATAATCCTCAACACCAGCATGGTAAAAACACAGTGACCCCATGGTACATCTACATAGTCGAAAACAAATTAAACCAGTATTACACTGGCATTTGTACCAATGTTGAACGTCGATTTGAGGAACATCAATCCAGTGGGCCTAAGTGTGCCAAAGCATTGAAAGGCAAGGGTCCGCTTACCTTAAAACTTCGTTGTAAGGTCGGCAGTCATTCCGAGGCATTAAAATTGGAAATTTGGATTAAAAAATTGAGTAAAGCCAACAAGATAAAATTGGTTAACAACTGCCTTTATGATGCACCAATATGCAATATGCTGCTGAATGAGGGTAGATAGTATGTATAAAAACCTGTCTATGTCACTTCCCAAAGAGTTAATCGAACTTGGTAACCAGTGCTGGCAAGAACTGCAATCCCATCCACATTTCTCTGTTCATTTCGAAACGTATGAAGAACAGATCAAAGTGGCCTTTTCATTGAGCGAGTTTATCTCTGAGCAATGTATCAAGCATCCATCGTGGTTAGCTGAACTCTTCATCGAAAAATTGCTTTTTGCTGAGCAGATTGATTATCAAGGTAAACTTGCCAAGCAATTGGCTGAAATTGATAGTGAAGTTGTTTTACACCAAAAACTCAGACAGTTTAGAAATTTTCATATGCTGAGAATTGCTTGGCGCGACTTGCTCAACATGCAGTCGATTGAGGATTCGTTAGCACAAGTATCAGAACTTGCTCGCCAATTAATCACCCAAACCAACAACTGGTTATTCCAATCGCTTCACACTCGCTTTGGCTTACCAGAAGGAGAGTTTGGTCCGCAGCCAATGTTAATTTTAGGTATGGGGAAATTAGGTGGAGGAGAACTGAATTTTTCATCAGATATCGATTTAATTTTTACCTACCCAGCTGTGGGTGTCACTACCGGCGGCAAGAAGTCGGTAGAAAACCAACAGTTTTTTACGAAACTGGCCCAAAAAATCATTACTGCGCTGGATCAGATGACCGCTGATGGTCAAGTATATAGAGTGGATATGCGCTTAAGGCCATTTGGTGACAGCGGTCCGCTTGTGATGCATTTTGATGCGATGGAAGATTATTACCAAGAACAAGGCAGAGACTGGGAGCGATACGCGATGCTTAAGGCATCCATTTTAAATTCTCCTTGCCCTTATACACAACAGTTATCTGATATTCTACAACCTTTTATTTATCGTCGATATCTTGACTTTAGTGCCATTGAGTCATTGCGCAGTATGAAATCGATGATCGAGCAAGAGGTGCGCAGACGTGGACTAACCAACAATATTAAGTTGGGCAAAGGCGGGATCCGGGAAGCAGAGTTTATTGTGCAAAGTTTGCAATTAATCAATGGTGGACGAGAGTCCAGTCTGAAAGTTCAGAGCTTACAATTAGCACTACTAGAGTTAGTCAATTTACACATATTACCTGATAAAAGCGCTAGAAATTTACTACACAGTTATTTATGGCTGCGTAAAATAGAACATTGCCTGCAGCAGTTTGCAGATAGACAAACACAAGTGTTGCCCAACAGTGACATTGACAAACAACGTTTGCTATATGTCCTAGGCATGACTAACTATCAAGATTTTATGCAACAGTTAGCTCAACATTGCAACGCTGTCCACCAGCAATTTTCGTTATTGATCAAAGAGGACCCCGCATTGGCGCTTGATGTTCCAGATGAATTGCAACAGGGAGCGAAAGATCTTTGGCAGTTGCAATTAAATGCACAAGAAACCCAGAATATATTGGATTACTGGCATTTAGCTGATGAAGTGTACGAAACGGGTTTATCCATCAGCGAAGATGTGTGTCAGCAAATTAGTGCATTTAAACAAAGCTTAACAAAGCAGCGAATTGGCCAGAGAGGCCTTACCATTCTCAATAATCTGATGCCACTGATCATCCATAATATCCTGAGTTCATCCGCTAAAAATCATGCAGAGCTATTCAGACGCATATTGACTGTTTTACATGCCGTGTTAGGGCGAACGGCATACTTGCAGTTATTGTTTGAAAACCAAGGGGCATTATTCCACTTAGTTAAATTATGCGCTGCTAGTCCCTGGGTGACAGAACAAATTACGCGTTTTCCATTATTGTTAGATGAACTACTGGATCCTATTTCTTTATATCAACCCATGCCCTTTGACCAATATTCGGATGAACTGCGCCAAACATTACTGCGGGTAGAGCCAGAAGATTTAGAGCTACAAATAGAAACATTGCGCCAATTTAAACTGAGTCAGCAATTAAAAATCGCAGCGGCCGATATCTCTAATGCCATCCCCGTTATGCAAGTCAGTGATCATTTAACACATTTGGCCGAAGCGATTATTGTTCAAGTGGTAGACATCGCATGGCAACAAATCGTTGCCAAACACGGTGTGCCGGTATGTGAAACCCAAGGCCCTAAAAACATTCAAAATAAAGGTTTTGCGGTATTGGGATTTGGCAAACTGGGAGGATGGGAGTTGGGTTATGGCTCAGACTTAGATTTGGTATTTTTACATAACTGTGACGGGCAACAGCTCACCAATGGCAAGAAGCCAATTGGTGCGAGTGGTTTCTATATCAAACTTGCCCAACGTATTTTACATATATTCACCATCAAAACAGGTTTAGGGCTCCTTTATGATGTTGATATGCGATTACGCCCCTCTGGGAATGCCGGTTTACTGGTATGTCATGTAAATGGTTTTGCTACTTATGAAACTGAAAACGCTTGGACGTGGGAGCATCAGGCGCTTTGTAGGGCAAGATTTATATTGGGCTGTCATGAATTACTGGAATGTTTTACTGCTGTGCGGTTAACAGTTCTTTCGAAGCCAAGAATTTTACTGGAATTGGCAAGTGAAGTAGTCTCTATGCGTGAAAAAATGCGAGCCCATTTAGCTAAAGGAGACACTGAAAATATTGACTTAAAGCAGGACGCCGGCGGCGTAGCAGATATAGAGTTTATTGTGCAGTTTTTGCTGCTGGCCCACACGAATGCTTTTCCAAGCTTAGCCAAATGGCCTGATAATGTGAGAATATTAGCCAACTTAGCAAGGTTATCTCTGATCACCAAAGCTGAAGCGGATATTCTCAACCAAGCATACCTAGAATACCGAAACTATGCCCATCGACTAGCATTACAAAATGCAAAATTAGCAGCAATTAATCCATCGATTGCTGATTTTCAAACAAAGGTTAAAGCGATTTGGGATAAATATTTAGTCTATATTAGGTAATAGTTTTAAAAAAAGACTTTATCGTAGAGCCTCGTCGCATTGCTTTTCTAAATACTCAGATGATTTTGAAGTGATAACCAGAGATCGTTGGCGAGGACACATATATAACTTTACCTCAGCATAAAAGTGAGCATCAATAGCCTTGCCGATCATTTTTAAACTGCCCAAAAGCGTATCATCAATTTGAAAGGGGTATTTAATAATAAAGTCTCTGTCAAGCTCCCAAATCACCTGCATACCCTCTAACTGTGCATAATCAGTAATGGCACTTCGAAGAGTACTTCCTGCTTTGAATGTTCGATGTTTTTGCTCCCCTACCCAACCTATCAACGCAGTTTTTTGTAAGCTTTCCATTTTCTGTAAACGCTCGCCCAATGGCTTATTAGGTATTTTCACACCCATAACATAGTCACCTAATTCTTCCTCACGGGGATGGCGATACGATAAACGGTAATCCGCATAAAAATCACTCATATTATTCGCAATACTTTTTATGCCTGTGTTACCTTCTGGGCGGACAGTTGATTCGTTACGGTATTGCATAATCAATACTAAGGCGGCAATGACAATGATTATAATTGCCAGCATGATATGCTTGAGCCAAAATAAAGAATTGGACATTTTTTTAACACTTTTCATGACACATTCAAACTATTGTTTAGCCTCATTTTTGCCTTCAATCATATAAAGAGGGGTCATCAGTATTAGGTCTGGTTTTAAAACGCTTATGCATCCAAAGGTATTGCTCAGGAGCCAACATAATCATCTTCTCTATCATTTGATTGATACGTGTTACATCATAATTATCGTCGTCTGAAGGAAAGTTATCCAGTCCAGGTTGTACAATTATTTTGTAGCCGTTATCTGTTCTAACCGAGACCAAAAAAACAGTTTCACAATTTGCTTGTTTTGCAAATAACAAAGAGCCTGTCGTTGTGGCTACCTCAGGCACAGCAAAAAATGGTGTAAACTCACATTTTTTGCGACCATAATCTTGATCTGGTAAATACATACACAATTCACCATCATCCAAAGCGCTGATTAAACCTTTAACATTGCGTTTGTGTACCATATATTTGTTACTACGTTTACGACCATGGTATGAAATATATTCCATTAACCTGTTGTTATGTTTACGATAAAACACCACTGATGGATATTTAAGGCCAGCCATACGGCAAGCAAATTCAAGATTCATATTATGAATTGCATATGCGAGCACACCTTTGCCTTTGGCTAAAATAGCCTCAATATGCTCATAACCTTCAAATTCAGCTTTTTGGGTAACACGCCATGTAGGCCACCACCACCCCATACCTGTTTCAAGAACTGCCATACCAGCGTTATCTAAATTGGCATCTAATATAGTTTGGCGCTTTTCTTGGCTAAAGTCTGGAAAAGACAATTCCAAATTACGCTTGGCCACGTTATAACGTTTTTTAGCAATGATTTTGAGTAATTTCCCTAATAATTTCCCAATTCTTTTTTGCACGAAATAAGGGAACCAAGATACACTGTAAAGAATGAAAACACTCAACCAGGTTAACCAGTATTTAGGTAACAAAAACGCTATCTCAAACGCGGGGGCGACTACTTTTTTTATTGACAAACTGCTCTCCAACCAACTCAATGTCCTTAGTTTAATACGGAAAGCCGATTGGCAACATAAAAAAAAGTGTTAAGCTCAATGTAGTGACAAAAAAGCTTTCACAGTAAGTTGGAGTTCTCATGATATTGAATAACACGTCGCTCTCAAATGATCTTGTAGACAAAGATATACGGCGATTACAGGCTATATTAAATTCAGTCTCAAGTGCCGTACTTAAAATATCTGCAATGGGCGACATTCTTTACGCCAATCAGGCTGCAGTTCAAATGCTTGGTTATTCTCAGGCAGAATTCAAAAACAGGTGTGTCGCTGATTTGGTTCCCGAAAGGTATAATCGAGGGGATCAAAAACGCCTTCATTCTTTTCTCAAGGTGAACATTGAAAAACTCCCAGTCAAGGGTGAAGTTCTGTCATTGCGACATAAAAATGGCCAAGAATTACTTGTCTCAATAGATTTAAAACCATTAGTTAATAGCCTACAAAAATCAGTTATTGCCACCATCTATGAGTCGCCAAATTTAAAAAGCGCTCAAGATCAATCAGATAATAGTAACGAACGGCTTAAAGTGGCAAAAGAAGCGGCGCAAATAGGTGTATTTGAATTAAACGTTAAAACTGGCGAACTTATTTGGGATGAACAGATGTTTCTTCTCTATGGTATTGATCCCGAAAAATTTAACGGAAACCTCTCGGAATGGAAGAACTCATTACATCCACAAGATAAACAGAAAGCGTTAGAAACAATTAAGATAACGATCGAGGAAAAGAAAAAATTTGATACCGCTTTTAGGATAATGACAGCAGACAAACAAGAACGTTATATAAGGGCCTACGGGCATCCGATAATCGATAACAGCGGACAAGTCTGCAAAATCATTGGCGTAAACTGCGTTCTAACCGAGAACTTTACTGTTGAAGAGAATCTTAAGCAAAGTCTAAAAAACAATCGAACCTTGGCCAGGGTGGCTGAAGAAACGTTTGATGCTGTGATATTTACCGATGAAAAAGGCAACATCACGTGGGTCAATAAGATGTTTACTCACATAAGTGGGTACTCGTTAGACGAGGTTAAAGGTTTAACCCCAGGCTCTGTATTGCAAGGCAAAAATACTGATCCTCAAACCATCAGAGAGTTCAGCTTAGCGCTTAAAAATGAAAAAAATATTAACGTAGAAATATTGAATTACCATAAAAATGGGACTCCTTATTGGCTGCGAATTAATTGTCAACCATTGCATGAGCAAAATCAGCTCATTGGGTTTATGGCCATTCAAACCGACATAACCAAGATAAAACAAATTGAACAAGAGCGTCAATCAGAACAGGAGCTATTAAAGTGGACGGGGGACATGGCAAAGCTCGGAGGTTGGGAACTCAACTTACAGAATAATCAGGTCATTTGGTCTGATGTTGTATACAACATTCATGAATTACCTATTGGTTCTGAAGTGGACTTAGAAAACGCCATCAACTTTTACGCGCCTGAAGCCAGACCAATCATTCAAAAATCGATTGATTTGGCTATACAAGATGGCACATCATGGGATATCCAAACTCCTTTTATCACAGCAAAAGGCAATGAAATCTGGGTCCGCGCGGTAGGTACGGCAGTATTTACTCAGGGCGTTGTTACATCCTTAAAGGGGGCATTTCAGGATATCACTGAGCTTAAGCGTGCCGAAGAACTGGCTATAGAAGCCAATCTTACTAAAAGTGAGTTTTTGGCAAATATGAGTCATGAAATTCGCACCCCACTAAACGGTATCATAGGTATGAACGATTTACTTTTGAATTCAGATCTTGACGAAAATCAGCGTCACTATGCGCAACTGGTCAAAGTCAGTAGTCATTCATTATTACATTTAATTAATGATATTTTGGACTTTTCAAAAATTGAAGCGGGCAAACTTAAAATTGAAGTACAAGAAGTCAACCTATACTCTTTACTTGGCGACTTTATGGACACTATGTCAACGCGTGCCCAAGGCAAAAACCTTGAAC
>ENA-OSIY01001639-OSIY01001639.1-marine-metagenome-genome-assembly--contig:-NODE-1639-length-11903-cov-4.904110_pt1 | contig 11903 bp, 4 predicted proteins | sample MGYA00237884_ERZ534233 | MGnify/ENA primary metagenome ERZ534233 (study PRJEB26412, sample SAMN06343840) | marine metagenome | isolation source: estuarine water | place: USA: Columbia River Estuary... | reverse complement strand
GTTTTTATCTAAGCCCAATGTGTCTGTTTTTAATGCATATACAGTTATAATATACTGATGCAATCCATGACCTTGAGGAGGGCATGGTCCGCCATAACCTTGAGCACCATAATTAGTGATGCTTTGTATTGTTCCTTCAGGTGTTAGATTTAGTTTAATATCTCCAGCATTAGCTACTAATTCTGTTGTTGATGTTGGAATGTCAAAAACAACCCAATGCCACCACCCACTTCCTGTAGGTGCATCTGGATCATACATAGTTATGGCAAAACTTTTAGTTCCTTCAGGAGCATTTTTCCAAGATAGTTGAGGTGATTCATTTTTACCTGTGCAACCAAAACCATTGAATTCTTCAATTTTAGTAGCTTCTCCTCCTAGGGTATTGCTAGATAAGGTAAAGGTGTTTTGTGAAAATAGTGTACTGGATATGGTAAGTAAAATTCCAGTTAGTAGTGTAGTTGTTTTCATGAGATATATTATTTAATACAAAATTAAATATAAATCACTGTTTTATAATATTTAATTTAGTTCATAAAGTATTGATAAAAGCTCAATTTGATTGATATTGTTTTGGAGTCAATCCAAACTTATGTTTAAATGCCTGAATAAAATTAGAAAGTGATTCGTAACCAATTTCCTCATATATATCTGAAGGTCTTTTAGAGTTGTTTTTTAAAAGATATGCTGCGTGGTCAAGTCTTTTTTCTTGAAACCACTTGCTAGGAGAACTTTTAAAATGTTTTTCAAACTCTCTTTTAAATTTTGATACACTCATGTTAGATAAAAATGAAAGTTCTTTAATTGATAGCTTATTTAATTTATTACTTTCTATAGTTTGCTTAAACTTGTGTACTTCATTGTTGTTATTGTCTATCAATGAATAAATAAAATCACTTCCCTTAAATTCAAATAAATAAAGCATTATTTCTTCAAATTTAACTTTTAAAATTTTAGCTTGAACTTCTTTTGATAGCTTAAAAACATCAAGTAGACTGTGTACAAATCTTTTTATGAATGCATCATAATTAAATGAGTACATAGAGTAATATGTATTGTTAGTGGATTTTTTTAAATTATATTTTTTAATAAATTCATATACGTCTTCATTGGTAAAAAATAATAAAACACTGCTGTAATTTTCTTTTAAGCTAGACAGTTTTTCTGTCATCAAGCAATTTCCAGACTTCATCAATAGAAATTTTGAATTGCTTATTTCATGTGTTGAATTGTTGAAAAAAACTTCTTTGGTGCCCTCTTGAAGAAAACTAAATGTGTTTTTATTTAATAAAATTTGTTGTTTAGAAATTTCTTTAACACTTTGGTAATTGTAGATTTCAATAGACAAAATCGGATTATATGATAATTCATCAGGAAGGGTAATTGTATGCATCAGTGATCTCTATTTCATAAAACTAAATGATTGATTGAAAACTCGCAAGTAATTGTTTGTGAAATTGTCACACAATTTTCTAAACTTTGATCAAAAAAAAACACCTCGTTTGAGGTGTTTTTTTTATAAAGTATTAACTTTTTAAGAATTTTCTGGAGTTGATGGTGTTTTAGGTGTTTTTGGTGGAGGAGGAACGTCAACATTTTTCTCTATAAATATGTCAACAGCATTACTTACCTCTTCTTCAGTTCCATTAAAACTCTGTTCTTTTGAAGTAGTTTTTCCATTTTCTGTTACTGAGTATGTAACTACAGCATTAAAAGATCCATCATCATTTTTAGTCATGTTAACTCTTATATCCTTAATAGCTTTCGAATCTTCATCACTAGTAGCATTTACTGTAACTTCCATAGTAGTTTCTGGATACTCATTATTTTCAGCACTATGCCCTCCTAGGATAGGAGCTATAACCAACCCTATCAAACAAGTTAGTTTAATTAAAATATTCATAGATGGTCCAGAAGTATCTTTAAAAGGGTCACCAACTGTATCTCCAGTTACCGCTGCTTTATGAGCCTCAGAACCTTTGTAAGTCATTTCTCCATTAATCTCAACACCTGCTTCAAAAGATTTTTTAGCATTGTCCCAAGCACCTCCTGCATTATTTTGGAAGATAGCCCATAATACACCACTAACTGTTACACCGGCCATATATCCTCCTAACATTTCAGCAATCGCTAAATTATCCATACCAAATAGCATTGGAACAAAAGCAATAACTAGTGGGAAACCTATAGTTAATAAACCTGGTAACATCATTTCTTTTAGAGAAGCTTGTGTAGAAATAGCAACACACTTATCGTATTCTGGTTTTCCAGTACCTTCCATAATTCCAGGAATATCCTTAAACTGACGACGTACTTCTTGTACCATTTCCATAGCAGCTTTACCTACAGCATTCATTGCTAATGCAGAGAATACTACTGGTACCATACCACCCACAAATAACATGGCTAATACAGGTGCTTTAAAAATATTAATTCCATCAATTCCTGTAAATGTTACATAAGCAGCAAATAAAGCCAACGATGTTAATGCAGCAGAAGCAATAGCAAAACCTTTTCCAGTTGCAGCTGTTGTATTACCTACTGAATCTAATATATCTGTACGCTCTCTAACTATTGGTTCTTGTTCACTCATTTCTGCAATACCACCTGCATTATCAGAAATAGGGCCAAAAGCATCAATTGCTAATTGCATTGCTGTAGTAGCCATCATTGCAGAAGCAGCAAGAGCTACACCATAAAATCCTGCAAAGAAGTAAGATGCCCAAATGGCACCTGCAAATAAGATTACTGAAGGAAAGGTAGAAATCATACCAGTAGCTAAACCAGCAATGATGTTTGTACCAGCTCCTGTGCTAGATTGTTGTACAATTTTTAAGATTGGAGATTTACCTAATCCTGTGTAATATTCTGTTACTGATGAAATGACAGCACCAACTACTAAACCAACTAAAGTGGCAAAAAACACACTCATTCTAGAGACTTCTTTTAATCCTTCTCCAAAAAATTCCATATTCATTGTTTCTGGAAGCATAAACATACACAACACATAACATGAAACAGCTACTAGTACAATTGAAGTCCAGTTTCCTATGTTTAAAGCGCCCATTACTTGAGCTTCTTTTGCGTCGTTGTCGTTAATTTTCACAAGCATTGTTCCTATAATAGAAATGATGATACCTGCGCCAGCAATTGCCATTGGTAATAAGATAGGTCCTATTCCTCCAAAGGCATCTGAAATACTCCCCCCCATGTCTTTAATTACATAGTTACCTAATACCATTGCAGCCAATACAGTAGCTACATAAGAACCAAATAAATCAGCACCCATACCAGCAACATCTCCAACATTATCTCCAACATTATCTGCAATTGTAGCAGGGTTTCTTGGATCATCTTCAGGAATTCCTGCTTCAACTTTACCAACTAAATCTGCACCTACATCTGCAGCTTTTGTATAGATTCCTCCACCAACACGTGCAAACAAAGCAATAGATTCTGCTCCTAAAGAGAATCCTGCAAGTGTTTCTAAAACAATGGTCATTTGATCTACAGAAAAAGTTCCTTCTGCTCCACCCATAAAATAATTATAGAATAAAATAAAAAACCCTGTCAACCCTAAAACTGCTAAACCAGCTACACCTAATCCCATTACAGTTCCACCACCAAAAGAAATTTTAAGTGCATTTGGTAAACTTGTACGAGCAGCTTGTGTTGTTCTTACGTTTGTTTTTGTAGCGATCTTCATTCCAATATTTCCTGCATAAGCAGAAAAGATGGCTCCAAAGATAAAAGCTACTACAATTAACCAGTGTGTAGTTGGAACTACAAATGATACAATCGCCAATAATATACTTACTATGACTACAAAAATTGCAAGAAGTCTATATTCTGCATTTAAAAAAGCTAATGCTCCTTCATAAATGTGATCTGAAATTTCTTTCATCTTTCCATCACCAGCGTCTTGTTTCATTACCCATTTTTGCTTGACTATCATGTAGATTAGTCCTAAAAGCGCCAAAGCTATTGGCATGTAAATCATCATTGATTCCATATTATTTTTTATTTTAATAATTTGCTCGGCAAAAGTAGTAAAATAGAGCCAAATAGAAAAGCCCTTTCACTTAGAATATGAAAGGGCTTAAATAAAATTTAGAATCAAGCTTTTTTTATTAAAAAGCCCACTTTTGTTAGAAGCTTTTATTCTTTTATTAATTTTTTTAGTGTAGACATTCCTTTTTTAGAATATATTTTAATCAAATACAATCCGCTAGACAAGTCTTCAATATTATAAATGGTTGTATTAGAATTGTATTCTTTCAACTTTTTCCTAAAAGTGAGTATATTTCAACGTTATTTAATTCAATTTGTGAGGAATTATAAATAGAAAACATAGTTGAACTAGGATTAGGAAATAACCTTAGGTTTTTGGCTAATGTAATGTCTATGGTACTTAATGAACTACAATTACTTCCAACTTCGTAAGAGAAATATTTAGTGACTGCTAAACCTCCTGCAAAGGCAAATTTACACGCATAACTAATTGTTTCTCCTTGAGTAAAACCACCTAGCGTTTTTGTAAATACTAACCCTGATGTATTAGTCATAGGAGTTTCATTAAATGGTGTTTCTTGCCTTAAATATGCGACAACACCACTTTTATCTGTGTCTAATAATTCAAAAGTAAAAATTACATCTGTTCCAGAGGTTTCAAAACTATAGTTATAGCCCGTGCTAAATTCTCCTTCTGAAGCTTCGGAGTCTGAACCAGAACATTGGGTGTTCTCGTCTGCTGATGTACTTATTTGGATAACAAAGGGGTTGTTTTCTGCTTCATTTCCAGATAAATCAGAAGCTTCTACACTAAACTGATAGGTAGTTTCTGGTTCCAAATTATTGATGATTAAAGATTCTTCATTGCCTGAACTACCTGTTGCTATCGTAGTTTCAGAGCCATAACTTACCTCGTATGAGATTGTTCCTGAATCGTCATTTCCATTTAAAAGTAATTCAATGGTTCTTGCTGTTACAGCTCCCTGAGTTACAGAAAAATTGGTTGGAGCTTCAGTATCACCTTCTCCTGAACAATCATTTCCAACCACATAGCTAATGTATTTTGTTACAGCTAGTCCACCAGCAAAAGCAAATTTACATGCATAGCTGATCGTTTCACCTTGAGTAAGACCAGAGATGGTCTTAGAAAATGTTAATCCAGATACTTGATCCATTTGAGTTTCTTCAAAAGGAGATTCTCTCCTAAGATAAGCAACTACTCCTGTTTTATCTGTATCTAATAATGTAAAAGAAATAGTGACTTGAGAACCTACAGTTTCAAAGATTGCTTCATAGCCAGTTGAGAATGATCCTTCTTGAGCTTCATTGGATATTTCAGAACACGATGAAACTTCTTCCACAGAGATATTTATTACCTGAGATGTTCCCTGGTCAGACGCATCATCTGTTGCAACCGCAGAAATTTGGTGATCACCAATTGCTACATTAGACCATAACAAAGTAAAAGGGTCTGAGGTATCTTCTCCTATTTTTTCTGTTCCGTCATAAAATTCGACCAAGGTTACTGTCCCGTCTAGATCCGATACAGATGTAGAGATATTGATATCTGTACCCTCCTCAAAAGAAGTTCCTTCATTTGGTGATGTTATAGATACAGATGGAGCTGAATTTCCTGTTTCGGACACAATAACTAATACATCATCAAATGCATTATAGCTTCCGTCACTAACAGTTAATTTTATTTTATAAACCCCTTCTATTAAATTACTAATTTCAGGTGAAGCAATTGAATTATCTGTAAAACTAATATTTGAGGGTCCGTAAATTTGTTCCCAATTATACGTAATTGACTGTCCTTCAGGATCATTACTTAACGTTCCATTTAACGTAGCTGAGGTCTCTGGTAAAATTACAGTCACGTTTTCTCCTGCATCAGCTATAGGAGGTGAATAGGTGAGTGGACTTGCGTAAGAAAATGTCATTTCACCAATATTAAATTCTCCTTCATCTATGAACAGTCTTAAAATTTGTTCACCTTGTCTTAGTTCTATATTTGATACATTTTTTGTAGACCAAGAATCCCAATCACCTGTTGTTTGCATCACAATTGATGGACTTATAATAGTTCCATCAACTTCAAAATGAAAAGGCCCACCACCATTTGAATTTCCAGAAGCATAACGAAAACTCAAATCATACAGACCTGCTGTTTCAACATCAATAGAGTATTCTAGCCATTCTCCGGTGCTATTCCATCCTACAGTTGCACCTTCATTAGTTACTGATGCTGCATCTACATATTCGCTAGTTCTAAAATCACCTTCATTAATTTGAGACATGTCTAAATAGGAAATATTTTGACCAACTCCTCCTTCAAATTTGTCATAGAAACCTGCTTCAATAGTTCCCGGAATAGCAAAAGAAGTGCCAGTATATGGAACTTGTTCACCTACTTGTACTGTGACTATATTAGACACATTAAATTCTTCATTAATGTATATTTTTGCATACAATCCATGAACACCAAGTGTTAAATCTTCTACCACTATTTCATAGGGCGCTATGTTGTCTTCTCCAATTAGAGTAGCGTCATCGAAAAATTCAATTTTAGTAATTCCAGTTCCGATAGTCTCTAAAGATAGGTTTACATTTCCTCCAGGAAAAGCCTGGTTAAAGTTTGATGAAAGAACACCAGTCACATCAATATCTTTACTAGTAGCCATTTCATTAGCAGGAACATTTAGCGTGTAACCATCTGAAAATGTTACTACGATGTCTAGATCAGAATAATTATGAGCTACATAGATAAATTCACCGTCATTATTAAATGCTGCTGAGATAGGATAGTCTGAAGTAATGGAGGCATCTATTTGACCTAACGCATTCATGGAATGCAACCAATGATATGTTTGAGCATCTGAAATACCAAATTTTAATGCTCTATTTGGATTTGAATCATATAAGTCTATTGCAGCTTGTGCATCAGTTAATGAAAGATATTTCCAATAGGTATCGTGCCATAAATTGGGGTTTTCTTCATTATTTAGAATTCCTGTGTTTGAGGTCATTTCATTCCATAGGGAAGAAGCGTAATCTTGTTGATGACCTAAATATAGTGACCCTCCATGAATTGGGTACAATTCTATACCATAGGATGCAGCTATATCTGATGTCCAGAAAGTTCCATTGTCAAAAGAGTTACCCCACACTCTGGATACTAAACTATATTCCTGTGAAAAAGGTGCTGTAGAAGCAGCAAAATTTTCATTATTTATATCAAACCAATATTCTTCAACAGCTGTTTGTTCAGTTGTGTAGATGTAGATTCCTAAATCTCGTATTTCATCATTTTCTGTAATAGTTCCCCAATGAATTAAAGAAGATGCAAACTGCATACTTTCTGAAGTTGATTCTTGATCATTTCCATTTGGAAAAGTAGCAAATCCATTAGCCCAACTATGACCTGCATAAGGGCTGAAGTTTCTTAGAAAAGGAAAGTCTTCATCATTTCTATCGTAAGAGGCTGCATCTCTAATTAAGATGTTAATCATTTCTCCCCAATCTTCTGACCAACCAGGCTCAAATTGTTCCATAAATGCCGCCGCATGAATAAAATAACCCCAATGAAAATGATGATCATTAATGTTGTTATCTTGACCATGACCAGATGGATACCCTAATATTGAAGACCAATCATCATTGTAGTAAAACAAAAAAGCTACCTCGCCAGCTTGATAATTTAACCAGTCTTCTAATCTATTTTTGATAGTAGTTATCATTTTGTCTCTAGCTTCATCATCTCCAGTTTGATCTGCAATTCTTGCGGTTTGAATCATTCTGTTCATCATTTGACCTTCATTGTAAGAATCTGTCCATGATGCTAAGCCGTCATTTTCAATTTGTGAAATTTTTTCATCCATTTCCGATGGGCTAAAACCTTCACTATAATTTGCCAGGTATGGTAATGTTGGTAAAATTCCTTTAAAAGTATTTTCTACAGAGAAACTATTCCCTTTAAGGGTTTTTAAATTTCCTCTTACAGTACTGTAGGTATATTCATTGGGTGAGGGTGAGTTGGAAGCTAAATTATTCCATTGATGAGGGAGTAACCCTAATAACATATTTGTATTTACTCCTTCTTTAACTTCAGTTGTCACAGAAAATGATGAGGTAACTTTTGAGTTGTTTTCATCAAAAGACCATGAGGTAATTGTGTTTAAAGGAAAAACATAGGCGTATTGTTTATATTCATCAACTAATGAGGATACAGTTGAGGAACTTTCAGGTAACATTGCCATTGACCAATAATTTTCGTCATTTAATGAGGAACTAAAAATGGAACCATTTTGAGACCAAGTACTTCCAGTAGGAGCATAAAAAACAAAATCCTTTGTATTTGAAGCATTTTCAATAATAAGCACCTCATTTAAAATTGTTGCTGATCCAGAATTAACAGTTATTTCCAAAATGTCAGAAGATCCTTTTGTAAAATATAAGAAGGGCATTCCAATCCCAGAGGTAACCTCTAAATTATGGGTACCATCATTCCAATTCATTGTAACTGTCCAGTCTGAATAATCAGACACAGTAGTCTTTGTTGTGTTCAATCCAGTTAAACCAACTTCTATAGGAGAGGAGTCTCCAATAACTCCCCACGGTATGTGAGTTACTACCAATCCTTCATTGGTAGTTTTTAGAGTCATCGGGTAATTGAATAAATTATCTGCATGATTTTCTTTCACAAGTTTAGACCACCAGTCATTTGTTGGGACAGGTTTATTTAAGGCGTTACCACTCAATTGAGGAGTTCCTGATGGGAATCCATTTCTACCAGCTGAATCTGTTCCAGGAAAAGAAGTGGTATAACTTCCATCGCCAACATCTATAACCTGTGATTTAATATTTTCAGATAGAAAACTACACATTAGTGTAATAACTATAGTGGGGAAAATTTGTAAATATGTTTTCATTACACCCTAGCTTGTTTGTGGTTGAAACAAAACTATGCGATTTATTTCTATCTGGTAGTTTTTAGACCAATACAAAAACACAACAAAAACATAAATTTAAAAATTGAAACCAGTAGTAAATGTAACTCCAAACTTACGAGCCCCTGGATTGTCTAAATAATTACCTCTAAAATTAACATCGAGTCGAAGTATTTTAAAAATATTACCAATACCAAAACTATATTCATAGTAAGGTTTTTCTGTAGGTGCCAATAATGTTATCTGGGCAGGGTTATTTGTTGTATTCAATAAGATATTTTCATCAGATAATTGACCCCACGCAGTTCTAAAACCAACAATTGCTCTAAGATTTAATTTTCTGATAAGGGGAACCCTGGCCAATAATCGACCATTAAAATTATGTTCTAAGTGGAAAGTAGTATACGTGTCTGTAACAAACTCATAAAAGTCTAGCTGATTAAATGTATTAAAAAAGGCAAAATAAGTTTGATTACCAGGAACAACACTCAATAAGCCCAGAGGAACTTCTCCAAATGTTTTTCCAGCTTCAAGAGAAGTTTTGAGCCTCCCAAACCCACCAATAAACCAGGGTTGAGAGTAAGAAAATTGAACTTTAGTGTAATCAAAGTCGCTATTAAAAAGGTTTTTACTACCCCGGGTAACTTGAAGAAATATATTTCTTAATTTATCACTATTTGTAGTCCTCTCTACACCGAAACCAGCTACTTTTCTTCCTGGATAATAACTGGCAGTAAAAATTGTTTCAAATTGTTTTATTTGGGATGAAATACCTGATGAGTTGGAGGTATCGTTATAATCTAAACTAAAAAACTCAGATGCAGAACTCAACGTTTTATAACTTCCAGAAATAGAAACAACAAAATTATTAAACGGTTCTGCTTGTAAACTAAGTTTTGATAAATTTACATTAGTTAGTCTGTTATTCTGTCCAGTTCCAATAACTGATGAAGAACCATCACTTCTTCCTAGAACATCTGTTGAAGCAGTTAAACTAGAACCTATTTGCTCTACATCTCTTCTATTTCCCCCAGAAATAATCAGTCTATTTTTTTCATTTAAAATAGCCTTTCCTTGAAAACCATATTTAAATTTTTGATCTCTAAAGCCATAGGCCGTAAATGCCTCAAGCCTCCATGGGTCATCGTAACTAAAGTAAGTTCTACCACCACTTCTAAGACGAATTCCCTCAACATCGTTATATCCAAAGGTTGAAAATATAGGGCCATAATCAAAGTTTATTTTATCAAACTCAAAATATCCCGAAGAAAAAGTTGCTATTACATTAGATAAGTTATTGAATTTTCTGATAGTAGTAAGGGTATCTAACAGGGTGTAAATTCCCAACTCATCTTTATTTAATTTTTCAACTCTATTTTTTGTCCAGAATTCATCTGACTGATTGTATATTTTTTTATCAATTATATTATTAGAGGTTTCGTAAAAATTAGATTTTTTTACTTTGTTAAAAGAATAATTATTGTAAAGAGTGGTTCTTTTACCATACAAACCTTTTGATTCCTCTTTCTTATTTATTGCAAAATCAGATAAAAAATAATCTCGTTTTAATAAAAATATAGAGTCATTAAGTATATCGAATTCTTGTTCAATATAGATTTCTTTTACCCAATTAATATTGGCACTCTTGGAGGCTTTCATATTAATCTCAGCGATTGCAAACGTAGTGTCATTTACCCAAAAGTCGCCTTTAAATGTTAGTTCATTTTTTCTTCTTGGATAGTAAATAATATTATAGCACCATTTATTTTTTATGAATGCACTATCAGACAAAAAATAATTATAATTATTAATTCCTGTTTTAGAGAGAGGACTCACAAAACTCTTATAAAATAATTTTATATAATTATCATAAATGTTATAGTCATTGTATAGATCGTCAATAAAATTAATAATTGCTTGATTATTGCTAAAGCCAGTATTTTTATTTCCTCTAATTGTTTCTTTTTCTTTGTTTAGTGTATTGTCTCCAAATACCTTGGATACAGATTCATTTAAAAAAACTGGAAGGTATGTTTTACCAGTAATTGCTGATGTGTCTATATTTTTAAATACAAATTGCATTCCTCGGAATAAACTTTTTTCTTTGAAGGTGCTGTCAATGGTGTTAAGGTCAAATTCAACTTTTTCATATTTTTTATAATTATATTGATTGAATTTTTTTAAACCATTTTGTCTTCTTTTTTTCCAAATTTTTTCCAGTATTGCGATAGCAGGATTATTTTTTTTCGGTTGTTTTCCAACAGCTATGACAACTTCATTTAAAGTATTAGTTTCCTCCTTAATAATAAGTTTGAGATTAAATGTTACTTTTTTTGATAATTCAATTTCTAAATTTTCATATCCAATAAAAGAAACAACTAGTTGAGACCAATTTTTTTTAGATTCTAGATAAAACTTTCCATTTTCATCAGTAATAGTTCCCTCGATAGATCCTTTAAAAAGAATTGTAGCAAACGCTACTGGTTCATTTGCTTCATCAAAAACATAACCACTAACTTTTGTTTGAGCATAACTATACCCAAAAGATAAAATCAGTATGAGAATTATAAGGGTCTTTTTTTTCATAACAGAAAAACTTCATCAACTAATATGCCAATGGAGTTTATAAGGGGGTTAAAAAAATAATTTTCTTTATCTAAGAACTTCTTTTACAGCCGTTACCACATCCTTACTGTTTGGTATCCAGGCCTCTAGTAAAACTGGAGAATAAGGAGCAGGAGTGTCTGCAGTAGTAATTCTTTTTATGGGAGCATCTAAGTAATCAAAAGCTTCATCTTGTATCCTAAATGTGATTTCTGAAGCAACACTGGCAAAAGGCCAAGCTTCTTCTAATACTACCAGACGATTTGTTTTCTTAACAGATTTAATACTGACTCTTATACACATCTCCGAGCCCACGAGACAGGCAGAAATCTCGTATGCCGT
>ENA-OSIY01001636-OSIY01001636.1-marine-metagenome-genome-assembly--contig:-NODE-1636-length-11919-cov-4.509205_pt1 | contig 11919 bp, 15 predicted proteins | sample MGYA00237884_ERZ534233 | MGnify/ENA primary metagenome ERZ534233 (study PRJEB26412, sample SAMN06343840) | marine metagenome | isolation source: estuarine water | place: USA: Columbia River Estuary... | reverse complement strand
ATCTTCAATTTTATAAAGTTCTAGTAAGTCATCCTTTTTTTTGAATGTTTGTTTTTTGTAAACCGGGTTCTTTACTGCAACGGCAACTTTCAGTAAATCCATTTTAATTCCCTCAGGACAATGAGAATAGTGTTTTGTATTAAACATAAAAGCCGCCTTTTGTTTAGAGAGCGACCCTCACGACATACATGGCTTCGGCTGAAGCTGATACTTGGGGATTTGAGGCGGCACCATAACTTTCAATTCTCTTACTCGTGAGCCAGCAACCCAAATATTCCCACGTACGATAGCGCGTGTTGCCCTTGAATATAACTTCTTGCAAAACGAAAGGTCGGGTTTGTTCAGCGAGATCGGCCCACTCGGCTCCGCCATTACGTAAAACGTCGGCTTGTGGTCCTAAAACAATTTCCATTTCTTCATTCCAAACTTCTATTCGTGTGCAACTTAATGATCTGCCAGATTCAACCCCAGGAACATTATCCACGGGACGCCCCCAAGTTAGACCGTTCAACTCATAAAGAGGTGTGATAGCTCTTTGGGCAAAAGTTGGGGAATAACTCTGGATTCGACCGACAATTAAGCCATTCTCTCCAATGATAGTTAAACCGTGGTAAGTTTTGGTTAAAGGTAGGCTTACCGCAGGAACGGTAATCCCGAAATCATTTCGTGCGCCTAGTACTGCCATAGTGTATCTCCTTAGTATTGATTATAAGTCAAGAACTCTTATTACTATTTAATTTTAACTTCATTGTTGAATTTTGTTCTTTTTCCAATTCTTTTTCTATAATTTTATCCACTAAAGGGGACAGTTTTTGAATAGAATTGCTCAAAGATCGTACCGAAGCCTTATGAATCTTGCCTTCGCTGGCTTTCTTTTTTAATACTTCACAACTATTGTCTACCTGAGTAGTCAAATTGTCTATATTCTTAGACGTTTCGTTGTCAGTATTGTAAAAATCTCGAATTTCTCTGGACGAACTGGCTAGATTTTCAAGGTTAGTGGCCTGTAAGGAAAGTTCTTGGGAGTTCCCTTTAAACAGTTGGCCAATCTCCAGGAGGCTAGCCAAACGGCGTTTCCTTAGAGATTGGTCGAAACCTGTGTTAAAAGTTAAACGAATACCCATGAGTTAAATAACCTCTTAGTTATACAGTAGTGGCAAAGACGTTTTCATCGACGCTATAGAGACCCGTCAAACGCTTGATTCCATAACGACCGTTGAAGAAGTACGTGAAGTTATAACGAGTGTAATCCGTTTCACTACGCCATACGTCGATGTCTGCAGAGACGAGTGAACGAGGACGTCCACCTGAATCTACGTATTCAGAAATGATACCTTCGCTGATGAGAGTCACAAGAACATTCTTGATGACGCTTCTGACGTGATTGATACCATCTTCGATATCGCGCGCTACATAGCCGATGAGAGCTTGATTGGCAGCTGATATAACACGTTTAGTTACTAGTTGCTTCACAATCATCACGTTAATTTCGCGAGCATCGTTAGAAGTTGAATCCGTCGTTACAGCATCAGTAATGACGGCAGCGCCGGTTGAAACATTCTTCAGAGCGTACGTCAAACTAGCTTGACCCAATAGATTTACTTCTGTATCGGTGAAAGTATCGATATCATCGATACCGGCAATCGTTTGATTATAAAGAACTGTGTTGGGATCTGTAAAAGCTGCGTTCTTGCAAGCCAACATAGCAGCAGAGAAGCTGCCATCCAAGTTTAATTGAACGGAAGATCCCGTTTCTAAAATTACAGTTCTCTTTACAAAGCGATTAGCCACAGCAATAAAGGTTCCGTGAGCAAAACTTGTGCCAGGAACTTGTAAAACATCTAGAGAAGCATTTCTCATTGTATCGATTGTGCTATTCTTGGGGAAACCAACCCAATAGAGTCTTAATCCACCATAAAGAGGGTCGTTGGCTCGACCACTATCCGCAACAATACTGGCCAGCATATCGCCGCGTCCGAGTATACAGATGTCAGTCAAATCTTTCTTTCCATAAGCAGCCGAAAGAGCATTTTGGAAATCGGTTAGCGTATAGGTTGTGCCGAAATTCTCAGATTTAACCTGAACAACTGAGGCAAGTTGATTACCCGTAACATTGAAAGCATAATCAAGCATAACCGCTAAATGATTCTCTGCGCTAGGATATCCTATTTGAGCTAAAGCGTCGGCGTAACTGTAGAACACCATAGGGGTGTTATACATTGAATCAGGACGATTATATTTGACACTCACGTAATAAGTTTGTCCTAATGATGGTCTCTCACTATAAGAATAAGTTGCTACTAAATCAACAGTGTCGTCCGTAACGGTAACTTTGACATAGGGTGTTCCCGTGATTGCGGTAAAAGATCCTGTGTTTGTAACTCCAGAAACGGCGGTTGGAATATCAGCCAGAGTTATGTAATAACTACGTGGTGTGCCGGTTACATAACCGAGAGCATCATAATAAACATCATTAGGTGATAGCGTTTGAGTCTGTGTCTTTGTCAAAGCCCAGCTAATCTGTCCGTAATCATCGTCATTTCCGTTTACAGCACTGATAGTAAAAACATCACCCGTGGTAAATTGATCCAAAGTCGGACCAAAGTCTATAGAAATACCGTTTTCAATAGCAATTCCGGTTGTAGGACGGTTAGAGTACAGATTCAATACCCCTGAATTTGTGGGATATGAGTCGGTATACCAAATCATTCTTACATAATCTATGCTTGCACTATCACTGCTCGCAATGGTGTAACTATCTCCTGCTACAAAACCAGCGATTGTTCCAACATTGACTAAAATTCCGTCTATTAATTCAGCTCCCGTTACAAGGCTAGAAGTAACGGCTACACCTGTTCCAGCAGAATAAGTTCCCGTTACGACAACCCCACCCTGAGAATTTTGGATTTCATAATTAAATCCAATAACTCTAACACCCGAGACAACGGTGTTACTCGCAACAGTAAAAACATAGGTTCTGTCGGTTGCGCCCGTAAAATTACTAGAGTTATTTTTGGTTAAAGTTCCGGTGCCTGTATTTCCACCGTCAGCCGAAAAAGAACCTAAATCCGGACTAGTAATACTCGATACTTCAGAAACTTCAAAGGTATAGTCTTTAGAAGCGCCCGTGTAATAAGAAGATGTTGATGGCACGAAGGCTACTTTAACTTTTCCACCGCTAACCCAACTTGAGAAGGTAGTAGAATCGATGTCTACAACAATAAAAGCCGAATCATAATGTACTACTTTTCCAACTAGTCCATTAATTTGAGTCATTCCTACAACGCCCGACATAGAAACATAATCATTCGCAGCAAAATCTGAACTTGAAATTAGAATTTTAGTGTAAACTCCGGATCCGGTTCCAGTTGAACCAACACTTTTGGTAATACCTGTAATGGTGTAGCCTGTGTTGGCAGTAGCGGGGGTTACGTCACCGAGAGTTGTCACCATTAAGAAATCACTACCAACTTCGTAACGGTCTTCAAAACGACGGTCTCCAATTCTACTGATATTCTGAACCCCCGTAATCGGAAGGGTGTCTAAAACGTTTGAATTTGTAGTTTGATAATCGATTGAATAAGAATCACTTGAATTAAAGGCAACAGAAAAAATCTCTACTTTATTGTAATTTCCAGAACCCGGCGCTGATTCAAGAAAAGCCCACATTTTAGAATCAACTTCAACTCCGTTTTGATTATAAATTTTTACTATCTTAGTTGCATCAGAACCGCTAGGGGTTTTTTTATTGTTGCTTGCATAATCCAAAGATGCTGTAAAGGGTGCAACAGACGTAAAAGATAAAGATTCTCCACTTACAAAACCTCGGACAACTTCTAGGTTGTCAGCAATGATGTAGGACGCGCCTTGACCAATAAAGCTGACAATTCGAGGAAAATCCCCCGTATTGACAACTCTAGGATTAAAAGCTTGACCAATGTAGGTTCCAGGACGGGTATATCCCGACACTGTTAAGGTTTGTCTGTTTGCCATGTGTAAACTCCAATTTTAAATAAAAGTCATTAATACTATTTTAATACGGAAATCTGTATCTATTGTATCATGATTTTTAAAATTAACTTCAATCCTTTCTTTACTTAACCTCGGTCCATTATTATTTCTAGGGTTTTTGGTTATCAGGTTCTACCTGATTTTGTGGGGTTTGTGGACCTTGGGGTCCTTGAGGACCCTGTCGATTAAGTGTTTTTTCAGTTTGTTGTTCCGTTTGTTTAGGTGGGGCCGAAGGTAATTTTTGTAGACTCGGTCCTTTTTCTGGTTCGATATCAACCTTGGGATTATTAAAATCTTGGTTATTTTCAAGGTCAAGTCTCTTATATTGTTTGCTACGACGAATGGCATCGTCTACAATCGTTAAAACGTGTTTACAAGCTCCAGGAATCATGTTTGGATTTCTAACAACGGGAGGTTTATTCCAAGCATAAACATTGGTTGAAGCACCCATCTTTTCCATTACGTATTCTAAATTAAATTTAAAATAAGGACAAGTGCAGTGAACCCAAACAAAAGACTGTTTTGTAAAAAAATAATTGTCCGCTTTAGGTTCCCGTCCAATCTTTAAAGGATTAGAGAAAGCAATTTGACTTAAATAAGTTTTTTTATTACAGCCAGTTCTATAAGCAAAAATGCGAATGCCTGTAGCATCCTCTCGATTAAAGAATTCACTAACGTGAAAGTAAGTTCGACAACCTTTTAAACGATTATCTCGAATGTGCATCGGTGTATAACGAATTAAATTATATAAGGATAGCTTGGCTGTTTTCTTAAAAAGACTATCCTCGTCTACGCCGAGTTTGGCTGCCATTTTTGCAAACCCGCCTTTATTGAAAACATCGTCCCGTTCATTATGAACCAGCATATCCGGCATGCTTTTACTTAATTGTTGATCGTAAGGGTTCATAGAATGAGCCATTCGGCTGTGGCCGTAACTCCTGTATCAATATAGGTGGTGAATCTGTTGTCACTAGGAATAATGCTCATTTCGGTGACATCGTTATCTGATGAAACGAATGAAATAAGAGGAACATAGTTTCCGGAGATACTATGGTAGGCTTGCATGCTTCCGGTACCCGACATAGTTCCATGAATGTATTTATCTATATTTTTTACAATAATTAATCTGTAGGTTCCCGATTCTAAAGAATCAAAGTCCACTGTATCTATATTTTTAGTTATCAGAGGTTTTCTTGTTGTATAAAATTTAGGAATCAAGAAAACCATATAATTTAAAGACCCCAAACTGTGAAGATAATCATCAGCTGCTCCTGTCCCAGTAATATTATCAAGGATTAAATCTGTGTTTGATGACTGATTTAAAAGTTTCCAACGTAAAGAAATGCCCGGATTCGTCGAAGAGTCACTAGATCCCACGAGTAAAGACCAACTGTCACTTGAATAAGTTGTTGTTTCTGTAGTGCTATAAATGATAGCATTGGCTTGGGGAGACTCCGAGATTATATTACTATAAAGCGCACTCGTACTAACTGTTTCAGCCCCAAATTCTATTTGGGAATAATCTTCATATTTTCCTGTAACAAATATACTTGAAAAACCTTCATCGATAGAGCCGGATGAATTACGAGATAAAGTTAATTGCCAATCAAAATCGATTGATTCATCGCCTGTACAATATACAACAAAATAGTTAGAATTTTTTATAACCCAAATATCTCCTAATCCAACTTGGGGAGTTTCGGATGGGGTGACGGAAACTCTATAATTAACAGTACCTAAATTATGGGTGACGATAGTTCCGGTCTGCCCAGAAAAAGGGGCTGTTCCGCTATAAAGAAGTTGAGCTCCGACTGTATTTTGAATATTGATTCTCTCACCTACATTTGAATCAATATATGAATTCAAAATACGAACCGAGGTAGCCGTAGGAGTAGCTACAAACCTAGCAAATTTAATATAATAATCCAAATCTGAATCAGTATCAATATCGGAATCTAAAACTAATCTAAACTCAACAATATGACCTGCCGTTATAGTCCCTAAATCAGGATTCCAGGCTCTTGCATAAAGAACTAACCAATAAACCGTATTGGTGATTACCGAAGGGACAGTCAGAGTTTCTGCAGCAGTAGTGGTGATGGTCAACCCTTCTTTACTTTTAGCAGTAAAAGGATGAACCGCTACGGAACGACCTGGCCCAGAATATACGCCTCCGCCATTATAAATGCCCGAAGGCAATACATCTTTCACGAGTCCCAAGAAGGTATCTACCGTTGGAGAAGCGGTCGGTTGGATGGATATAATTGCAGATGACAAACTCATTAGAATCCTCAGTGTTATTAACCTATTATACCTTTAGAACGAGCCTTTACTAATTTTACACCTTTTTTTCTATCATGACAACTAATCCTTCTTTTTGTTACCTTGATAGCCATCCGAAAACCAACCCTCGCCACCAAGAGAGAAAGCCGTTCTACTTATTTGTCTAGCCATTGTTTTAGTTTTGCAGTTTAGGCATTCCAGTTCATTAGGGCTATTTAGGCTCTCGATTCGCTCTTCAAGGCCATTGCAATTAGAACATTTGTATTCGTAAATAGGCATTAGTTAGCTTAGATTTGAACCAATTTATCTATAATTTTGGTTATTTTTGATAGTATTCGATTACTTTTAAAAAAGGTGAAATGCCCAACTCGACTTGTATTAATGACGTGAAGATTGATTCTGGCTTTGTTACAAGCTTTGACTTTACGAGCATCATTAGCTTTGGTTCTCTTCAAAATGATCGAACCGTAATTATTCTTTTTAATACGGAAATAATGAAAGAAACCATTTAGTTCAAAAGCAGTTTTAAATTCAGGAATATAGATGTCCAGCTCAGATCCAATGGCATCCTTACGATTAAAATGGAAGGTTATGTTTGGGTATCGACCGACTAATTTTGACTCAATCCAGATTTCAAGTGCCGACCTTCTCAGACCTACCGGACGCTTTAAATTATTATGATGAGACGCACAGGAAGAGCTACAAAAAACAGTTTTAGATTTACTTTTATTTACGGCTGATAGACTTCTGCGCACTTTTTTAGAACACACGGGACACTCACGCACCACGAAGTTTCTACCCGTCGCACTTAATTGACGAGCACAAGAACCTGAACACGTCACGTAATTGGATCGTCTTCGATTCTTTTGTACATAGCGTCTTTTTTTAATAAGAGTTTTTTCGCAAATTTGGCAAGTTAATTGTAAGACTCTATCTTTTGTCTTTAAAAAGGAATCTACAATTGAATCGGTATATTTCATAACTCTCCTAGCTGAAACTTACTCCAGCATAGTATAAATTAAGGGGACTGTCAATATAGTTGGTTGACACCCAAGTAAATGCAGGCGCAGGTACGCAGTCTAGTATTCCATAGGGATCATATAAATAAGAGAAATTTAATCCATTAGTTGTGATTAAAACTTGATTGTCTTTATTCTTTTCGATCGTGCCCCATTCCATGGTTTCCCTCCTTAAATTTAACCGTAAGTTTACTTAAATTTTTATTGAGCTTCTTCACTTCTTTGTACAAAAAATCCGCAATAGAATCAATTTTGTCATTTTGCAAATCAACCGAATCTCTAACGGAATCTAGTTTTGAATTTAATTCTTCTTTATTAACCATAATAACTCCTATTCTTTGTCTGTGTGTAGCAATTTATTTAGCTCTTCTTCAGAGTTTTTCATTATGTAGATCTCTTTAGTGAGATCAAAAACAATGTTTTTTAAATTTTCAATTTCTTGGCTAGCTTTATACAATGCAGTTGCTATATTTACATTGGTATTATTTATTTCTTTTACGAGTTGATTCAACTCATCATGAGTGACTTTAATGTCTTTATTTGATTTTTTCTTGGGAGATTTTTTATATTTTTTTACCATAACTAAATATCTCACGATATAGATTTTGTGTCAATTAAAAATATTAAAAATATTAAAAATTATTATAAAAAGAGAAATCCCCCGTGGGAAAGGAGGCTGGAAAACCCGGCGACAACCAAGCGCCAAATCCAGTTAAAACCACGAGGGACAGTCTCTAGATGTTTTGATAAGGTGGAAAGTAGTTAGCTGTGGGACGCCCCTTTTACTAACTACCTTCCGAGATCCTTACTTTTTCTTGGAAGAACTTTTAACAGCGGGTTTCTTAGTGACAGGTTTTTTGGCTGCCGTCTTCACCACTGCTTTTTTCTTAGGGGCTTGTACTGCTGGCGCTTCGAAAGAAAGAAAAGAAGCATTATAACTGTCTTCTTTCTTGTTTTCGTTCTTCTTGCCAAAAACTACGGCAGCAATCACCAGAATACCGGCTCCGATAAGAACTAAAGTTGATGTTTCCATGTTTCCTCCTCGGGATCAATTCCCGTATTTAATAACTCTATCCTAATACAAAATATAAGTCAAGAACTTTTTTTAAAAATCTTATTGTTCATTATTTCAAAGAAAAATAGTGTTTCTAAAGCCATCAAAACTAAGGTATAAATCGTTAATGGGAAGCGTAATCTTTGAGTTAAACAACATAGTCTCCCCATCTCTGTTCCAGTCCTAATAATACGTGGAAATTCAGATGGGGAGACTCTGTCTTCAATCTTGAGTTACTTCTTGCCTAGAGTATCCTGCCAACGGGCAGCAGCGAGACCCAAAACGATTAGATAAATTCCACGTTCTGGAGAAACACCGAAACCAATAAAGCTGGCTAAACCTACCGCATATGCGGCATGTTCCATGTAGGATAGTGCTTTAAGTAAATGTTGCATATTACCTCCGTAGGGATACTTCCCTATTTATAAATATTATCCTACAGAGGTATGCTTGTCAAGAATATTTTTTAATTCACTTTTGCTCGCAGTACCTACGATTTTTTTCAAAACCTCGCCGTCTCGGCAAATCAACATCGTGGGAATACTGGTGATACCCATCAGCTCTACGTATTCGCTGTTTTCTTCTATGTTTATCTTGGCAACAGTCAGATTCTCAAAATCGGGGTCACCTTTCATAGAATCAAATACGGTACTTTGGGTTCGGCAAGGACCGCACCAAGTAGCCCAAAAATCAACAATGGTAATGCCCAGGGCTATCGTTGATTGAAATTGTCCGTCTGAAATTTCAATAATATTAGCCATTTGAGTCTCCTTGGGTTATCAGTTGAATCCACTTAGTTCTAATCTCTTTTGAAACAAGATAATCTTCGTTGGGCTGTTCTTCCTTGCAATTAATACATTTTACTATCATTTTGGGAAGGTTCCAAGTTTTTCCAACCAAAGATTCTTTATCTTCGACGGATTTTCTACGTAACTTTCCAGACACCCCGCATTTGCGACAAGTCAAAGTAGCAAGAATGTATTTATTTGGATAAATCATAAACCAAACAGTTCTGCAATAAGATAAGAAACGATTAAACCAACAACCGCGCCTGCTAAAGCGCCTTTTAAAAAACTTTTAAAAATAGAATCTTTCATAAGTCTCCTCTAAATAGATGGACGAACTGCCCACCTTAAATTAGTGTAGCATACTTGATTTATGTGTCAAATTGCTTTATTTCGTTTTTTATTCGTATTTTATGACTTCAACCGGGCAAGCCGCTGCAGCAGCAATAATACTGTCTTCTAGGGCTTTAGCATCATCCGTGAGGTCTGACATTTCAACGCTATTCTCGCTATCGGTACCGTCTAAACGAGCCTCACCTTTGATAAAACAAGTAGTGTCGGTCACGTGAAATACATCCGAACATTCGGCCTCACAAGCATTACAGACAATACAACCTTCGGCAATCCATACTTTATTAATCACAAAAATTCTCCTATAAATACACTTTATCACATGTTATCATATACGAGGAGATTTTACTTGAACAAGAGGAACATTTTAATAACGGGCGGACTTGGTTATCTAGGTGGAGAAACCGTAGCCCTGCTATTAAAAAATAAAGATAACACTATAACCGTCTACGACCGTGGAATCAGCGGGTCTGATCATATGTCCAGTTTATTCTGTGATCAATTAAATGTAGTGATTGGGGATTTGAGGGATAAAGACAACTTAAAGACTTATGTCGATAAAGCCGATACAGTTATTCATTTTGCTGGAGTAGCCGGAGCGCCGCTGGTCAATAGAAAGCCCATAGAAGCCTACGATACCAATATCGAGGGCACAAAAATTTTGGCGTCTTTGGTTAAAAAGCAACGACTCCTCTACGCTAGTACCGGAAGTGTTTACGGGAAAGTTCTGGGAACTTGTACTGAAAAGACTCCCGCTAAACCGTTGAGTGTGTACGGGGAACAAAAGCTTTCGGGAGAAGAAATCCTTTCAGATAAAGGCGGTGTTTCACTTAGATTGGCTACGGTTTACGGTCTTTCCTATAAAACGAGAGACGATCTTTATATTAATAAAATGATTCAATTGGCCCTTGTGGATAAAAGCGTTGTCTTATATGAAGCGGATGCTTTAAGGACTTTCATGCATGTACAGGATACGGCTCGAGCTATGAATCATTTTGTGGATATGCTTGAAATACCCGATAAAGTATACAACGTTGGAGATCAATCGCTAAGTTATTCAAAACGACAGATCTGTGAACTCATATCCAAGTTTATACCTTTTAATATTTTTGAAGACAATTTCCATAAAGACCCCGACCAAAGAGACTATCTGGTGTCTTACGAAAAACTATTGTCTACGGGGTTTGCTTGTAAGATCAGATTGGAAGAAAAAATTCAATCTATGATTAATTATTATGAATCCCGATTTAATTCAGGTTACTCCAATGGTTGATCTCACTTTAATTACTAGTTGCTATTTGTGTGATAGCTCTGATTTAAAAATCATCTTTTCTACAAATAATATCTGTTTAACTGGATTTTTTCCTAAAAAAGACGATCCTGATCCTTTAGCAACCCCAATTACCTTGGTCCGTTGCGCCGACTGTTATAACGTTCAAATGGTTGAACGGGTAAATCCAGATTTGATGTTTAATGATTACTGGTACCGTTCCAGTACCACCAATAGCATGAAGGCTCATTTACGAAAGCATTTAGAGAATCAACCGGTTGGATCCTTGTTGGACATAGGCTGTAACGATGGAACTTTAATGAAATTCGCTGATGAACTTGGCTTTAAAAGTGTAGGAATCGATCCCTCTATAGCGGTTCAAGATGCCGATGAACAAGTAAAAAGCAATATAATCAACAATTATTTTAATTCCGATACTGCTGAGGAATGTTTAAAAAAGAACGAGGACAAGCCCTTTGACCTCATTACCGTAATATGTACCTTCTATGATGTTCCCACCCCGGTAGACTTCTTGAGGGCTATGAAAAGGCTGTTGGCTGTGCCGAACGGTCGAGCCATTGTTGAGGTTAATTATGCCAAAGATTTTTTTGAACGCGGGAATGTGGACATGCTGGGTCAGGAACATCTTATCTATTATTTTATCAAAACGTTCAAAACAGTTTGTTTGAAGGCGGGGCTCTATCTCAACGATGCCGAAACAAATGATATGAATGGTGGGAATATAGTCTTTTACGTATCTGGGCAAATGGGGGATACTCAGCGTTTAAAAGAACTCGAAGAAAAAGAAAAGAATTTTTTGGCTACTTTTGATTTTAATAACTTTCAAAGTAAAATGAGAGAAGAATTTCAGAATTTTTATTCTACTCTACTAAAAATTAGAAGTGAGGGAAAATCTATTAAAATTTTGGGTGCTTCAACTAGAGGAGCTTTTATTGCTCAGTACATGAAGTTGGACAGTATTTTGATTAGTTCTGCTGTAGACCTTCAAATTAATAAACTTGATAGAAGACTTCCAGGAACCGATATTATCATTGAGCATCAAGATAATCATGTGGAGCCCGATTACTATCTCGTTATGCCGTATCAATTTAAAGATGAAATATTAAAACGTTATAAAGATTATAT
>ENA-OSIY01001635-OSIY01001635.1-marine-metagenome-genome-assembly--contig:-NODE-1635-length-11921-cov-8.774738_pt1 | contig 11921 bp, 5 predicted proteins | sample MGYA00237884_ERZ534233 | MGnify/ENA primary metagenome ERZ534233 (study PRJEB26412, sample SAMN06343840) | marine metagenome | isolation source: estuarine water | place: USA: Columbia River Estuary... | reverse complement strand
ATTGCTGTGGCTGATCCAAATGCACCAGGAACTTTACCAGTAGTACCATCTAGTACTGTTGCTAAAGTAAGTACTGGCGTTTTACTAGTACTTCCATCAAGGCTAATTACAGGAGCACTAGCATCACCGCTAAAAGTTATATTAATTGGTGATGCCCACTTAGTGGCTGTGTCGGCATTACCAGTTACATTACCAGTTAAGTTACCAGTAACATTACCAATTACATTACCTGTGTGCACTCCAGCACTATTACCAGTTAAGTTACCAGTTACATTACCTGTGTGCACTCCAGCACTATTACCAGTTAAATCGCCTGTTACATTACCAGTTACATTACCTAGTAAGTTACCAGTAACTCCGCCAGTAAAATTACCATTGATACCATTAGTACCGTTTTCTATAATTTTTGTGGTTCCGTCAGCTGCGTATATGTCGCCGGTAACATTACCAGTAACGTTACCAGTTAAATTACCTGTTACATTACCTACAACATTACCTGTAATTCCGCCGGTAACGCTACCATAAAATATTGCGTTAGTACCATCAGTACCGTTCTCTAAAATTTTGCTTGTACCATCTGAGGCGTATATGTCGCCAGTAACATTACCAGTATGCAATCCAGTGCTATTACCAGTTAAATTACCTGTTACATTACCAGTATGCAATCCAGTGCTATTACCAGTTAAATTACCAGTTACATTACCAGTAATATTAAGAAATGCAGTATTAGTACCATCTCGTTTTACAAGAGTACCAAATGTACCTGCATCAGTAGCAGCATCAATAATGTCGGTAAAATATTTACCGCCAATAACAATTGGTGCGCCTGCTGCAGATTGTAAGTCGCTGTTGGAGCCCATGCCACCAACAAATAACCTACCACCTTGATTTGAAATAGAACCAGTACCAAATGTATAAGCCATTTCACCGGTATTCAACAGCGCTGGTGCAATGGAAGTACTACTTCTTTTAATCTTTATCGTTGATTTTTCAGCCATTTTTTTCTTCCTTTAAAAGAATCCACCTTCCATCGTCTGCTGTTCAAGCAGCTTCGATGAAGTCCATTTATCTGTTCCAGAGTTATATACTAGTAAACTTCCCGAAGTTAAAACACTAGTATCTACATCTGATAGCCCTTTGATTGTAGTTTGCGTGGGGCCTATCATGCCTCCAACTACTACTCGTACGTCGCTTTGTGACGAAACAACTGTTGGCTCCGTCTTTTCAATTACAACCGTATTATTAATTTCCGTTATAATTATTTCTGTTGTCATCTTGTGACCTCTTTAATCAGTGTAAAACTACCACTTAAAAATGGGTATACAATCCCTTGATTGTCTGTTAATTCCATAGAATATACTGCTGCGTCAAAATTAAACGTAGCCGTAACAGCAGAAGATATATTCATAGAAATTGTAAAATTAACAGGGTCTATAGTAATTCCACCATTAGCGCTAGTTAATTCATGAATTACGGTTGTAGCATCTATAGACTCTCGGATTTGCATTTGTGCAGTATATCCTGTTAAGGGTATAGGAGTGTTCCACTCTATAATGCCACCTGTTGTATATGCTCCAAAATCGGAAGAATTTATTTGGTTTAAGGTTACAGTATTAGTGGTTTTTGAAGTTACTAGGTAATAGTCAGTGGTTGAAGCTGTATTAATATCTTTCATACCGAGAACACCAAGTACTCTAATTCTCCAGTTTAGTGGAATAGCGTGTGCGCTAGTAGTAGTAATTACACAAGGAGCCGCTTTAGTAACCCCTGAAATTTGAGCATATTGCTTAGTTTCTGACTCCCAGCGAAGAGTCTCTTTAAAAGTACTACCTTGATAAATTCTGTAGCTAATTCGTGCTGGTTCCATTATATCACCTTACTTTCTTTGCTGCCGCAAGGGTAGCAGATACTCTAAACTTGTTTACTTCTTCTGTTAGAGCTACAACCTCGGTTTGCAATTGCTGATTTTCAATGCATAACTGTGCTAGTTGTGCATTTAATAAAATCATTTCTTGTTGCAAGCGATTTAATTCGTTTGCTAGTAAGCCATTCTGTTGGCTCATACGCTCTAGCTCTGTATGCATTAAAGTAATTACGCTAGTTTCAGCATTAGTACTTTTCCAGTCTTTTAACAATTTCTGAATTCCAACTGAGAAAGCAACAACTGCTAACGCAACTAGTGAAACGGTCTGTATGAAACTGTGGTCGTTAATCTCCACCATAATCAGATTTCCTTATTAGCAGGGGTTGTATATTTAATTATAATCCAAACGGCTGAGACGCCTTTTAGATCTAGGTAAAAGCTTGTCAAGAAAAAATATTGAAATGTTCTGACATTTTGGTATATTATACCACAAGGGCGCATAGTTGTCAATGCAAAAAAATACCCTGCCCAAGTAATGGACAGGGTATAATTTTTACAGTTTAAACTACTTAATATAACTACGCAGGAGCAATGGGCCATGCTACACTATAAGGATAACCTGTTTGAGTTGGTATATCTCGTAATGCTTGGCGATATGTTTGCCATTGGTTATATACAGTATCGCCTAAACGATTTTTAGCAGATAATGTATCAGTCCAATCTGAGTTAATTAAAAATTGTCTGCGTTTATTTTTAACGTCTAGTTCTGCTAGTATTGTATTTAAAACCCACTGCTTTGTAGCATAATCAAATTCAGCGTAAACACTAGGCTTTTCTGAAATTTGTATTGGTTGATTATTTAAAATATAGTATAGTGTGTCGTCATAAGAGTTATCTATATAACTTTCACCTTCTGAAAGTTGCAAATTAATTTCATCCGTATATACAGTTCTAGCAATTTGACCGGTAGCTTGTTTGTAGATTGTATAATTCATCGTTTTAGTTCCATTATAAATAGAGATCTATTTGTTATAGAAGAGTTAATCTGTAAATTACCATAAAAACCTGTGTAATTATCTCTAATTTGTAACTCAACATTATAAGTACCTGCAGCAGGTGTAACACTATAAGCCATACTTCCTGTTCGTCCTTCAATTAGTACATAAGTGCCTACTGCAATTCTAACGTCTGGAAAGGATCCACTAATACCACCTTCGTCTCCCCACACAGCTTGTGTTTCTGATCCGCCTGAAGTAATAAAAACAGTACCACCCGTACTAGTAAATGTAATACTTTGTACCGTTGTGTAGCTTACTGAATTTGTAGCGTATACCCTACCTGCAGTATATGCCGCAGCACTATTAGTTACCGAATTTGCAGCAATATTTGCAGTGCTAACAACATTGCCGTTTAGGGTCATCTGCGAACCATTAAATGCTATATTGGTAGTTTCATTTCCAAAAGCAAATAATCCAGTACCGTATAAAATACCACCACTACCAGTCATTGATGTGCCACTGATTGCAGCAGTACTGGCTTTTATATACTCAGTAACTGTTAAATTACCTGTATTAGTAGTAATTGCAGAAAGTGATCCAACCTTTAAACTTCCAATATAAGGAGTAGACCATACAGTTGTATTACTTCCGTTAAATATACCATCTGCTACGTAAAGAGAAGCATTACTGTTTGGGTCTGGATCTACAGCATACCACACTACGTTAAACGAACCTCCCCAAGTTGCTGCGGCTGCTGCACCTGAGGGTCTAGCTGCTACTGACGAAGATACACTTACATTTCCAGATACAGCAGCAGGATTGCCAGCAATACGCGCATACATAACAGTAGCTGATGCGCCAACAGTTCCTACGCCTGCTGCTCCTGTTGCTCCTGTTAGTCCTTGTGGTCCTGTTGCTCCGGTTGCTCCGGTTGCTCCGGTTGCTCCGGTTGCTCCAGGCGCTCCATTAGTGCCATTAGTACCTGCTGCCCCTGCTGTTCCTGCTGCTCCATTAGTACCATTAGTACCATTAGCGGCTGCATATCCCGATACTACTATACTAGATGTTCCCCAGTTTATAGTACTACTTGTAGCGGTCGCTGAGTCAACTACTGTTGCAATAGCACTATATAAATAAAATCCAGTTGAGGGTGCTACAGTAGTAGATTTACTCCATCCTGAAGGAGCTAAATAACTTCCGTCTGACCAATTGTATGTGGTTGAACCAGTAATAGTTGGAGTTGATAACGCCCATTGATAAACTTCGGGTTTTGTTGTTTGTACGCCTACTACAGCATTGCCATTTTGTCCTGCAACATAGGTACTATATGAGGTAGACCAGTCTATTGTAGTTGTAATAGCTGTAGGTACATCAGTTACTTGTTTGCTTGCAACCCATAATTTAAGACCAGAAGTTCCTGGGTTTGTTGGAGGAGTATTTTGCCAACTATTTCCTCCGCCATACCCTGAAGTTATACCTGTTGACCATGTGTATGTAGCAGTACCGCTTGGAGCTCCTATAATATTTGCTGCACTCCATTGATATAGATAAGCTGTAGCAATTTTATTGGGGGTAGTGCCTGCTGCTCCTGCTGCTCCTGCCGGACCTGCTTTACTTTTAGATATACTATATATCTTATCTACAGTAAGTCCAATATAAGTAGCTCTTAATGTAGCTGTTCCACTATCAGTAGATAATGCACTAACAGTATAAATGCCTGTTGATGCAATACTAATAGTTACTCCTGTTGAACTTACAACTGAATAAGTTACTGCAGCGTTACCAGTTTTATTTGTTGTACCGTCAAATACATAAAAAGTACCTCCTGTACCACTAAAACTTGAAACATTTCCAGAAGAGTCCGCTGCAACGGTACTGGCTTCATTAGACAGTATGGCACTAATTGAGTTAACTCCGTTAATACCGCTAGTTCCAGGTTTAATCGCAATTAACGACATTATATCAGTTGCTACAATAGTTCCAGTATTTGCACCTTCTCTAATTTTTACAGTGAGTTGTTGTGGCATTGAGCTAAAAGAAGCTGTTGGTGTGTAAGTATATGTATTAGTAGTAGAATTCTGTACAGAACTAGTACCAATTAAAAATTCATAGTATATTGTACCTGTAGTATTTTGAGCTGTAGCTGTAATTATTGCAGAAGTTGGTGATGGTGTTGTACCTGCGTCATTATATACAAAAGCTTGACTAAATGTAGTTAAGTCAACTGATCTAGCATTAGTCCCGCTACTACCGTTAGTTCCGTTAGTTCCGTTAGTTCCGTTAGTTCCGTTAGTTCCGTTACTACCATTTTTAGACTTGTTTAGTGTAAATACTTTATCTAAGTTAGTTGAACCTATAGTAGCTCTATAGGTTGCAGTTGCAGTATCTGCTGAGATAGCTGTAATTGATATAATACCTGTAGTACTAACAATAGTACTGGTCATACCAGTTTCAGATACTTTAGACCACGTAACACCATCTGCGTTACTAAGGATAGTAGTGCCTCTTACAATTACTAATTGACTAGATAATGGAAATTGTCCTGGTATAACAGTACCTGTAGCATCACATGTAATAGTTTGATTTTCATTAATTAAACCTGCAACTAAAGTGTCGTCGCCTTCTTTTAGAGCATAAACAGTAATTTGATCAAATACTGTTTTACTATTCCCAGTAGCCTCTACCTTTACTAATTTAGTTCCAGTTGTAAAACTAGATAATATAAATACAGCACTTGTTTGTCCTGTTTGAGTAGTAAAAGTTGTACCGTTATCAGTAGACACTTTCCAAGCATAACCAGGAGTAGAACCTAAGTTAAATGGTGTAGCTGTAAAAGTTATAGTAGAAGGAGATATTACCCCAGTATTTTTAGCTGCAGCAAATACTTGACCTGTAGCAGTTAAAATAACATTTGAACCTGGATTACCGTCTACAGATTTATTTAAACTAAGAGTTTTTGTTAAGGTTACTCCGTTTACTGTCGCTGTAAAGACTGCTTCAGCAAAAGCATTACTTAAACTATTAATAGTAATTGTTCCTGTAGCATCAATATTAAATGATCCTGCGTCCCCACCAGTATAACTTACTTTTGCAAAAGTTGCTTGTGGATTAGTTGTATTGTCTAATAGTCTTGAGCCTAATGCTGCATATAATTTAGAAGTAAATGGGAATTGTCCAACTATTGGTGTTCCACTACTATCACAACTAATTGTTTGGTTTTCATTAGATAGACCAACTGTAAAAGCATCGTCTCCTTCTTTGATGCTATAAATAGTAAAAGTATCAAAAGCACTATAAATACCTTCTGTAGCAGTAGCTGTAACGGTTTTTGTAGATCCTGCAGCAAAACTATTTAGTACAAAAGTGTTTCCACTAATTGTACCAGTAGCAACGTCTGGAACTATACCGTCCACTAGCCAGCTAAAAGTAGGGGTAACAAAATTACTTTGTGTAGCAGTAAATACTATTGTTGAAGGACTAATTGCGGTGCTATTTTTTGCAGTAATAAACGCCTGTGCAGTTGCACTTAAGTCTACTGCTTTTGCTGTAGCACCTTCTACACCTTGTTTTGATTTTGCAAAACTTTGTGTAGTAATAATGTCTACTGTTACACCTGTAGTAGTTATTACTCGTATAGTGTAGTCAATAGTTGCAGCATCTGAAGTCATTGCTGCATGAGTGTCATAATAAACTAAATTTGAGCCAATTTGCGGAGTAGTATCTGCTGTAATACCTGTTGCATTTACAGAAACTACGCGCCAAGTACCGTTAGCAAAAGGACTAGTATTATCAACAGGTAAATATACTGAACCTTGTAGAATTTTAAGAATAGTTCCGCTACCAATGTAACTAGCAGTTACTGTTGAGCCGTTGGTATTAGCAGGTATATTATGTGACTCATTACTAGAAACTACTGTAATTTGTTCAGTACCATCATTGGTTCTGAAAATACTCATTGTGTCAGTAGTTGTTCCTAGTGTCACTATAACTCTAGCGTTTCCTATAGTTACGCCTTTTGCATCAAAATCTGCTGGTGTAATAGTAATAATATTATTAACTTGTGTAAAAGCAACTGCTCCTAGCGATACTCCTGCTCTTGTAAACCCTGTTACTGTAAAAGTAGGCGTACCGGTAAGATTTGTTAAGTTAGCAGTAACAATTATAGATGAGCTTACTGAAGTAGTAGAATACTGATCTTTATACGCAAATTGATTGGCAGTGGCTGTTAAGGTAAGCATAGGCGCAGTTTGTCCTGCCTGTGCTTTATAGACATTCCAGACTTCTTCTAGAGTTATTCCACCATAAGTGGCTGTAAAAGTAACATTTCCTGAATTAGCTGTAAGACCAGTACAACTATATACGCCTGTAGTAGCATTAATAGTTGCTCCAGTAAGAGCAGTAATGCTACTTGCTTTAATAGCATAAACAGGGCCATTACCAGTTACGTCTTCAATACCGCTATATGCTTTAAAAACTCCTGTAGCTAGCGAAAAGTCGCCCCCACTGCCGTCCATTGCTGTAGCAATAGGAGTAGGATCATTAGTTAAATAACCATAAACGGTCGTACTATCGCTAAGTACTACTTGAGTTAGCTCAGATGATATTGTATATACGTCTGGATCAATAGCACTAATATAGGCGTACCTTACATAGTACCTGGCTCCTGGAGTTAGTCCAGTAATAGGTATAGATAGTCCGCTTCCATTATATATTAGTGTACCTTGATTATTACTAGGATTAAACCCAGTTGTGCTAGAATACCATACTTTTACAGATATTAGGTCATCCCTAATATCTGTAGTTCTAACTATATCGTAAGGTGTATCTAATACTAGGTGTAATGATTTTACGCCTGAATATAAGTATGCCGCCATGCTTGTCCTTTAAGTAATAGTTTTTACAACTATTGTTCCGAGAGTGCTACTATTACTGTAGTTATTTGTTCTATCTACAGTTCTACATGCTACCCTATATGTAACTCCTGCTGCTGAAATTTTTGGTGCTGGTTGATCTCGTAAATCAAATCTTGCATCTCCGGTACTACGAATAATTTTAATATTATTTGTAGTTGTGTCCAATTCCCAAAAATCTGAGGAGCCTGTGTCTTTGTATAATCTATACTCGTAAGTTAAAAAATCATCTGCTTGTATAACTACAGCCGGTTTTGCCACAACAAAAGTGTGATCTAAATCCATGGTTAGCGAGGGTGCTACTGCTGAACTAGCGTTCTTACCATCATTAAGAAAAGTAAAAGTATCAGACCATGGGCCTGAAATACTGCCTGTAGCATCTAAATATCTGACTCTTACTTTATAAACTACATCAGATAATAACCCTGTAAAAGTATAGCCACTTGCTTCTTTATTAACAATGTGAATACTACTAGGACTACTATCACTAAATAACATATCGCTTGATACAATATCAAACTGTACTTTAGTTGCTACAGCAGGTAAATTAGGAGGATTAGAAAATGAAGTAATAGCTACGTTTTGATAGTTTCCAGTAGATACTTGTTCTGATAATGCGGTAGTACTGTTTATACCGTTAATAATTGGTGCTACAGTTATTGAGTTTTTTACTAAATCTGTGTTAACACTAGAAATATTAGCGTTAAATATTAACAATCCGCTTAAATCATCTGTATATATCTGTGGTGAATAATCTGCTAACGTTAATTTTGCACTATAATTTGTACTTGGTTCTACTGCTATAACAACACATTCTTGAGTTGTTTTGTTTATTTCACCTAACATAAACAAATTATCTACTTCTACAATATCACTGCCTGTAATTGCAGATGTTAATGTAATGCTGTCAGTATATCCATTATTTGTAATTGCAGCCAAAGTTTTTGTAACACTGCCTGCACCAGAACTATTTAAATTATTTGTTCTAATTAATATAGTATAAGTTTTACCAACTTCTAGAAACACTTGTTCTGTAAGAGTAATTAAAGTTCCTGTTATAGATTTAATTCTACCAGTACCTGTTCCCCATCTTGGAACATCATGTGTAACTTTTACCAAATCTCCGCGAGTACATACTAATTGTTCAAAATCAACAGTTAATGAATATGTTTCTGGACGTAATTTAATTTGTGCAAAGTGCCATCTAGCTAGTCGAGTTGCTTGATCTGCGTTTGTTACGCCAGGTAAAGTCAATTGTTCAAATAGTTCAGCAGCTTTTTTACCGCCAATAGCTGTTGCAGCATAACCATAATTATAAATAAGTAGTTCGTTAGGTTGATATGCTAATGACTCATCAGGAATAGTAACTCTAAATGCGTGCGGTAGTATAGGTAAATTTTTTGTTGATTCAAATCCCCAGCTATTATGCGGAGTAAAGTGTTGAGTAGTATAAGCTCTTGGCTTATCTATTACAACACCCCATTTGCCGTCTACATATGTAGGACTTGCTAATCCTGCTGCGCAAATGTCACGTAAAGTATCCATTACACTTTGTGTGCTAGTTAATATATTATTGTAAGTATATTTTGGACAGTATACTGCAGTACCTGTTCCACTACCTACTGCAGTTGCATAAAATCCTTCACCCACATTACTAGATCCTGCGCCAACAGTTGACCAGGCAGAATTGCCAGGTGTTTTAATAGTATAGTATCTACCTACAACAAAACTGCCTGCAGTAACTGTTACAGGAACAGGGTTACAGAAATTATGCCATTCTGTTAGATTAGCTACATCAAGCTGAGATACATTTGTAACTCTAAAAGCATTGGCTGGATGCATAAGTACATAAACAAATAAACTTGCAGGATTATTTGTTGCACGAGAGTTGCTCCAACTACTTGTACTTCGCTCATAGTCCCAAGTAATAGTTTGTACTAATGCATTTAATCCGTCAACTGTACCGTTTACTTTATTTGTACTTTGTATTCTTACTGCTGTTCTTGCCAAGTGACATCCTGGAGGATTAACCATTGGCTTTTCTTGACTATCATAACTAGTTATATTACTTAAAATTACTTTATGGTATTTCTTTTGATCGGTTTCATTTTCTGAATCATCGTTATCTAAACGCTTAACTCTTATTTGATACCTACCGCGAGTTAAATTTTCTAGTGAGTGTACGTAATTAAATGCGTCTTTGCGAAGCTCAAAAAATCCAGGTGTTCCAAAAGTAACAATAGTGTTCCCGCTTGCACGTATATTTAAACCTGCATTAGCATTATAGCCAATAGCAACTCCAATAGCTGCATCTCCACCTTGACTATTACGCCCTACTAAAGTAATAGAGTGCAATCCTTTTTTTAATTTTATAGATCCTTGTACATAATTTGCATATCCACCTTTAGGCAGTTCAACAACTTTAGTACCATCTATGTAAATTTCACCCTCATCATCAGCAGCAGCTTGAATAATGTAGTACCCATCATACTTAAAGTATACGTTGTTTTCAGTATGATTAAATGTTACACTACTAGCTACGGACCAAACAGACGTATTTTTTAATACATTATTCCAACCTTTCCAGGCTCCTGCAGTTCTAACTGTTGTTCCAATAGCCGTTATCATGCGACTATCCCAGATAGTTTCTGTAACTCCTGGAGCTACTGCAGTAGCTGTTTCAGAGTAAACTTTTCCGGCTTTAATATTTATTTTTTTAGTTGCAGCGTCTATCCAGGTTCCATCGCTTGATTGAACAGATTCGGCAGTAATAGTATGAGTTAATCCTTGAATACCTGCATAGCTGCTAATAGCAGTTGAATCTACTGTTACTGTTCCGGAACTATCCTGATATAACGTGTATAGATTTAAATAGCCTGCAGGAATTATAGGTAAATAATTCCAGTTATGATCAATACCTAGTAGATTACTATAACTAGTTTGATTATATTTATCTTGTAACCAAGCACTTGCAGGACTATTGAAAGTATCTGTTACAGCTCCGTCAAATCTAGCTATACCACCGTTTGGGCTTAAACAAAAAATACTATAACGATGTAGGTTAACTCCTGCTTCTGCATCAGGTTCTTGTGGAGGTACTAGTATAGAAGTATATGCTTGAGCATCTAAAGTAGCTGCATCAGCATTACCAAGTTTATATATACCAAGCGAAGTAGTGGCTGTTGTCGCATCCCAGGACAACGTACTATAAGGGCGTGTTTGAATCTCTACCTGACACGTAGTAGCACTTACTTTTCCGTCTTTGGTATTAATTTTACGGATGCCTTCTGGAAAACTAAATGCAATATCAATTGCATCAGCATTTTGAGCTAGGGTAACTTCTGTCCAAGCGTTACCATCCGTAATATTATTTACTAATTCTACATTTTTAAACTGTTGCTCTACATCTTTTCCATATAGGTTATCAAAATCAGTAGTAGACTCCCCACGCATACCTTTTAAAGTAACTGGACGCGGTACTGTGGATGGTAATCCGTCGTAGTAACTCTCAATAGGGTTTCCACCAATACAGATATCGGTTACATCAAGCGGACCAAAACCCCATACGATAGCAGTATTTAAAATGCTAGTATCAGTTAAGGACTCTACATAAGGTGTAGCTCCTAACATACCTGTAAAGCGTACTTTACCTAAAACAACTGGGATAGCTCCAAATTTATTTGCTTGATTACTAGATCCTGTAAATAAGTTAAGTGCTGCTGCACTTCCAGGATCATTGCTGGTTGGTTGACGAACAGGAGCAATGGCATTAACTAATGCCATTCCTGCCATATTAATAGCCATTTGACCTACGGCAAGTTGTACATTCGCAGCAGTTCCTGCTGGTGTTAGCATTGCTCCAACCTCTGGACCAAAGTAAACTGCAACAACCAATACAGCTACTATTAAAAGTAGTCGACGTGTAGAGCTGCCTTCGGCAATGCTTTTATATGATACTTGTTGATCTTTGCGTAATACAGTAGTTGCCCAATCTTTTTGTGGGACAACAATACCGTCAATTACAATTACAATTTTATCAACAAGAGTTTTACTTACTTGATACTTGTTATGAACAAAGTCAACCAAATTTTGGACTGTAGTACCTTCTACAGTCCAATCTAAATTAGTACTCATTCTTAAGGGATGAGG
>ENA-OSIY01001632-OSIY01001632.1-marine-metagenome-genome-assembly--contig:-NODE-1632-length-11925-cov-6.722147_pt1 | contig 11925 bp, 18 predicted proteins | sample MGYA00237884_ERZ534233 | MGnify/ENA primary metagenome ERZ534233 (study PRJEB26412, sample SAMN06343840) | marine metagenome | isolation source: estuarine water | place: USA: Columbia River Estuary... | reverse complement strand
AGATTGGACAAAGAGCTGGACCCAATGGGACCCTAAAAATACTACCTATGGAACTGTAAGTGATACAAACACTTTGAGTAGTCCTTTAGGTGAAGTTAACATTACTGCAACTATTACATTGGACCCATCAAAGGTTTATTTGTTACGTAGTTTGGTTGTTGTTAGAAATGGTGGTAAGTTAATTATCCCTGCTGGTACAATTATTCGTGGACAATCAAACTCACAATCATCACCAAAACAATACGCAACGATTGTTGTTGAAAGAGGTGGTTACATTCAGATTGAGGGAACGGTAACTAATCCAGTTGTTTTAACCTCAGCAAAACCAATTGGTTCTCGTGACAGAGGAGATTGGGGTGGATTAGTGTTGTGTGGTAAAGCAATTAACAATCAGGGAACTGACATTCAAATGGAAGGTTTCAATAACGTGGCTTTGGATAACACATTAGCAAAACATGGTGGAATCAATGATGATGACAACAGCGGTTCAATTAATAATTTAAGAATTGAATTTGGTGGTGTTGCATTTGAACCAAACAAAGAAATCAACGGATTAACATTTTGTTCTGTTGGAAGAAACACAACCATCAATAACGTACAGGTATCATTCTCAGGTGATGATTCATATGAATGGTTTGGTGGAACAGTAAACTGTAAACACATCATTGCGTTTAAAGGAACTGATGACGATTTTGATACTGACTTTGGATATCGTGGAGCAGTTCAGTTTGGTATTTCTTTTAAAGATTCATCTTACTATGATTTGTCTTGGAACTCACCATCAGGAGCATCAACTTCAGAAACATTTGAGTCGGACAATGACGCATCAGGTTCTGGAAAATTACCTTTAACAACAGCAGTATTTTCAAACATGACTTGTGTTGGTCCAATACCTGCAGGTATGACTTGGTCTCAATTATCAACAACACAAAAGGGTGCGTTCAGACGTGGAATAAGAATTCGTAGAAACTCTCGTTTGAGTATTGTTAACTCAATCTTTATGGGTTATAGAAACTTTGTGATGTTTGATGGTGATTCAGTATTAACTAACTCAGGTGTTAAATCAAAAACAATTTCAGACAAAAATAATTTGTTTAGAAACAACTACATCTATGGTGTTAAAGCATCTGCACCTGTTGGAGCAACCAATACAGGTTTGGCTGAGGTTAGTTCAGGTAGTAATGTGAATCTATTGGATAGTTGGATTCGTAATTCAATAAACAATAATACAATTGATACAAATACTTTCAAACCAGGTTTCTTAGTTAATACAAATAACTTTACAGCACCTGATTTTAGACCAGCAGATTTAAACATACTACCAAACTTTGAATATGGTGTATTAGGTTTCTATGGTGTAACCCAAGTTAAAGTAGTTGGTAAAGTTAAATCAGTAAGTGCTTATCCTAACCCAACAAACGGTGAGTACATAGTTGAATTCACATCAACACAATCATTCAACGCTGATGTATTCGTGATGGATTTAAACGGCAGAATAGTTAAAAAAATGACAACAATGAGTGTTATTTCAGGCAATAACTTTGTAAATGTAAACTTATCAGATTTGAATAGTGGATTGTATTTCTTCCACATACAAGGTGGTAATAACAATATTGTTTACCAAGTAGTAGTAACTAAATAAACTTAATAAAACTTTGATAATGAAACCCTCAGCGAAAGTTGGGGGTTTTTTATTTTAATTTAACTACTATATTTTATATATGAAATTTGCATTAATAGCACACGATGGAAAAAAAGCTGACATGGTTGCCTTTGTCATGAAACGATTGGAATTTTTTAACAGAGCTGATGTGGATATTGTTGCCACAGGTACAACAGGTAAAAGAATTAAACACGCAGGTGTTGAAAAGGTTCAAACAGTTAATTCGGGACCAATGGGTGGTGATGCTGAAATTGGTTCAATGGTGGCCAAAGGTGAACTTGAAGGTGTAATATTCTTCAGAGACCCGTTAGACATACATCCACATGAACCTGATGTTCAGATGTTATTGAGGTTGTGTGATGTACACGATATCCCACTGGCAACAAATTATAAGAGTGCACACATCTTGGTTAAACACTATGCGTAAATTCATCACATATTTGATTGTTTGGGTGGCAAGTAACTTATCAATACCGTTTTGGGTTGTTGGTCACGTACATTTAACAATGAATGTGTATGAAGACATATATGAAATAGTAATGTCTTTAGGAATGAACTTGATAGTAGCAACAGGATTTTGGATAGAATGGAAAAGATATAAAAAAGAAAATCCTCACTAAACTTGTTATTGCTAAATAAACTTGATTGGTTTATTGTTGCAAATATTAGTTTATTATATTGATTTACAAAAAATTAAAAGTTAATATACTTATTATCAACCTTGTGATTGAGGTCCACCCGAACATAGAGTCGGTTGAGTTGGAATAAACACCCAACGAAGTGGAGTTCAAATAAACCAAAAATAAGGAAAAAGAAAATGTATCAACAAAACTACAATTTTGGTTCTAAGGAACCAAGCGCTTTCATTACCGTTAGAAAGCAAAGACAAAAACAGAACGGTAAAAATGTGTATCTACACGACAGAACGGAGTTTGAGATTGAACTCCATAATCCCACCAACGACAGTATTTTAGCGAAAATCAGTTTGAACGGCAATCGCATTTCAAATTCAGGTGTCGTATTAAAACCTGGTCAAAGAGTATTTTTGGAAAGATACTTGGACGAAGACCGAAAGTTTTTATTTGAAACCTATGAAGTTTCAGATAGTAAAACTAATCAGAGGGCGATTGAGAATAACGGATTGGTTATCGTTGAGTTCTTCAATAAAATGCTTTTCACTAATTATGGTCATCTTGGTGGATATACATATTTAAACAACCAACCACTACTTTATCATAGTGGGACTGTAAATGGAAGTCCAAATGTTTTTACCACAACAACTCTTGGAAATTCAAATATTATAGGAACCACAAACACTTGTGACGTAAAAATTGAAACAGGGAGAGTTGAAAAAGGTAATAAAAGTGACCAAGAATTTGGAACAAGTTATGAGATGTTTAACACAAATGTTAATTGGATAAAAGAGTGGAAAATATTACCATTTAGTGCAAAGGATATTACTACAAAAGATTTGATTAAAAAATGTAGTGGATGTGGCACCAAAGTTAAAGACAATTATAAGTTTTGTCCTCAGTGTGGAAATCAAGTGGTAAGAACTAAAACTGAGATTCATTATACAATGGATAATCATGTAAGTATTGGTACTAAACTTTATACGATGGTGACTTATAAAGACACTTTAGACAATTTTCTAAAGAGGAATGAAAATAAACTAATTTACATACAGTCAGATTCTCTTACGAAAGATTCGTTAAGAGCAATCGTAGCTGACTAAAAAACAAAAATCACAAGGTAATATGAACCCTCACTTAATCGTGGGGGTTTTTGTTTTCATGACCACACTTATGACAAGTGTAAGGGTCATCACCACCATCTGATAAATCCCAAGACCAACCACACTTATCACAGGTTACTTTATTGTTTTCAACCGATTCATACATTTTGTTTAAGTATGTACCACTTTCAGAGAAACCTAAAATTCCTGTAATATAAAAATCGTCAAATAAACCAAACCCTTGTTTATCATAATATAAACTATTTAAAACTTCCATAAATTCACGATGAATAAATGATTCACCAATTTCTTTATTGTGTTCAATGAGTATTACAAGCTCAGGTCTTCTTTGTGTTGATAAAAATTTAAATTTTAAAACAGGTTTGTTCCATTGTTGAGAATAAACTCTCATTGCTTTATCCAACATTGGTTTTGATAAAGATGTAACTTTCTCAACGTTTTTATGAAAATAAACCATTACTTCAAACATAACATCATCACCAAAATACCTATCAATTAATCTTTGTATTTCATTATCTAAATAAGTAACATATTTTTCATATTTAGGATTGTAATCAGGTGAAACCATATGATACATTGCCGAATCAATTGTTGCTTCAACACTAAAATTAAACACCTCATCACTAAAAGGTTCAGGAACAATAGTATATTGGATGTGACCGTCAAAACTTAAAAAGTCATTTAATATATCATTAACTAAAGATAATCTATCTTCATGGTTTTCAACCATCAGTTTTCTTGACCTATATATTTGTTCATTTAAATTCATTATATTTTATAAATATAAATTCTTAGTTAAAAATATTAAATACATTAGGGTAATTCAAATAAATTAACTATGTTTGTATTATATTAGGAATTTTTATATTTATTGTATATGGCATATTCATATAAAGTTATTGACCACTACACCAATCCAAGAAATATTGGAACGTTGGATAAAAACGACTCAAGAGTTGGTACAGGTTTAGTTGGTGCACCAGAATGTGGTGATGTTATGCGTTTGCAGATAATGGTTGAGAATGACATTATTACGGATGCTAAATTTAAAACTTTTGGATGTGGTTCAGCGATTGCATCGTCATCTTTAGCAACAGAGTGGTTAAAAGGAAAATCGTTAACTGACGCTCTAAAAATTGATAATATGGAAATTGTTGAGGAATTGGCTCTTCCACCAGTTAAAATACATTGTTCAGTTTTAGCAGAAGATGCGATAAAACAAGCTATCAAGGATTATCAAAACAAAAATTTGAATGGATAAAATAACACTTGAGATGTTAGATGACGATGATTGGGATATATTAGAACGACAAAAAATAGTTCAATTATCTTCAGAAACTTTGATTAAGTTAGGTAAATGTTGTGGTTCAAAATGTATAAATTGTCCTTACGAACCAAAGCACACACCAAATAACACAAAAATATTTAAAGAATAAAAAAATTCAAAAAACAACGGCATGTACGGAAATACAAATTTAACCAAAGACTTTGTTGTTGATGATGACCCAATAAAACTTGCGGAGTTTGAAGCAAGAATTGCTTCGGGTGATAAGATTGAGCCAAAAGATTGGATGCCATCGGAATATAGAAAACAACTTATCCGTATGATTGAGCAACACGCTCACTCAGAAATTATTGGTTCATTACCTGAAGGTACTTGGATTACAAGAGCACCTGGTTTTAGAAGAAAATTGGCTTTGATGGCAAAAGTTCAAGATGAAGTGGGACATGCTCAACTTTTATATTCTGCCGCTGAGACTCTTGGAAAACCACGTGAGGATATGGTTAATGATTTAATTTCGGGTAAATCAAAATATTCCAATGTATTTAATTATCCTGCCAAGACATGGGCGGATACTGCAGTTATTGGATGGTTAATTGATGCTGCGGCAATTGTTAACCAACTTGCAAACGCCAAAGGTTCTTATGGACCTTATTGTAGAGCATTAGAACGTATCTGTTACGAAGAAAGTTTCCATTTGAAGCAAGGACATGACAACACGGTTTATCTTGCAACAGGAACACCACAACAAAGGGAAATGGTACAAGATGCTCTTAATAGATGGTGGAGACCTGTAATTCATTTTTTTGGTCCACCAGATTCACAATCAGTTCACTCTGAAAAATTAATTAAGTGGAAACTTAAAATGATGACCAATGATGAAATGAGAAATCAATTCTTCAGCATGTATGTTCCAAAGATAGAGGAACTTGGTTTAACATTACCTGATGCGGATTTAAAGAAAAACGATGACGGAACATGGACTTATTCTGACCCTGATTGGGATGAGTTTTGGGCGGTTGTTAAAGGTAATGGTCCATGTAATAAAGAAAGAATTGCTGTTAGACGTATGGCCGAAGAACGTGGAAGATGGGTTAGAGAAGCTTTACAAAATAAAGACTCTGTTTATGTATCACCGTTAGCATGATGGAAATTATTACTGTATCTGAAAAGGCAAGAATACAAATCCAAAAACTTTTGGAAGAACAAAAGTTAAATAAGGAAACTCATTTTTTAAGAGTGGGTGTTAAAGGTGGTGGTTGTTCAGGAATGTCTTATGAATTAGGATTTGATACTATACCACAAGAAGGTGATAATATTGTTGAAGATAATTCCATAAAAATTGTAATAGATAAAAAATCTTTCCTTTATTTATTTGGAACTGAATTGGATTTTACAGATGGGTTAAATGGAAAAGGTTTTCAATTTATAAATCCAAACGCTTCTCGCACCTGTGGTTGTGGAGAAAGTTTCGCAGTTTAAAAGGGGTTTTTATTTTTAAAATTTGTTGTATTTATATTACCATGAAAAAAGTAAATCAAACCAAATATTCTTTATTTTATTCGGATGGAAAAAGAATGACGTATGGTAATTGTTTAATAGCCTGTTTTGCGTCCATATTGGAATTACCTCTTGAAGAGGTACCAAATGTATATGTGTTTTATGGTTTAGATAAAGATAAGACATTAAGACCAGGTGAACACCAATGGTTTAGAATTATGGATTTGTGGTTAAATATGAAATACAATAAGAAATTAATGTATAAAGGATTAAATGAAATACCCACAGAAGAGTTTGTTATTGTTAGAGGATTATCAATGAGAAAGAAACCACATTGTTGTATATACCAAAGGGTTGATAATAAATTGATACCATACTTTGACCCACATCCAACATCAGAATTTTTATCTGAGGAACATCATTACTATACAATATTAGATATTTAAGTATTTATTAATATATCTTTATGAAAGAATTAATTAGACAAATATTAAGAGAAGAACTTGAAAACAATGATAAGGAACCTGAAGTTGTTATTAAACCATCTGAACTTGTCAAAAAGAATATCTGTGATAGTGAGAAGTTTTGTAGTGCTCAAGGTAAAATTACTTTTGGTCAATTAAAGGCAATTGTTGAAAGTGCAACAGAAAAAAGATTATTCAAACATATTGGTGAAGGTGGATACAAAGCAACTCTAAGATTATTACCTTGGTTTTTACCACAGTTAGCTTTGGCCGGTTTTATAACAGCATCAGTTAGAGCTTTAAATAAAATATTCGGACCAACATTAACTGAGACATCATCATATAAAACATGGTGGGGAAAAACTGTTATGAGAATATTTGACATAGCTGAGGGTGAATTACATACTGAGGACCCACTAAGTAGAATATTTTTTATTAGTGATGGTTTAATGACAATGATGAGTGATGTATATAAAATTAAATTCGCTCGTTACATCGCAAATCTTGCAGAATCAAAACCTGATGACGAAGAGGTACCTGAATACTTTGTTGAAAATGAATTAAGAAATTGGTTAAATCAAAAGTTCTTGTTGAACCCACCACTTCCAATGAAAATTGTTAAGTAATAAAACTTGTTTGTAATTGGAAAGGAATACCTTTAACAGGTAAATCATATTTGTTACTGAACCATTGTCTAATTAATTTAAAAAATATAATTTTTGTTCCTGGCATATATTTTAAAACATCTTCTAACATTTCGTGATAAAACCCTAATTCATTTGTGATAATGTTATATTGAAAATATCTTAAATCATTGTCATCGACAAAATACAGATTATTATCTTTTTTTTTGCTACGTTTAAAAACTAACTTAGATTCTTTAGCTGTTAAATTTGGAACCACAAAATCTATTAGGTCTAAAATTTCTTGTTCATTATATGATTCGTTAATGTATTCCATTTAAAATAAATACAATAAATAAAAAAATAGTATTTATTGAAAGTGTCTTATTTTTTTATTATCTTTGTAACATATGAAACCAAACATCAAAAAAATAGAAGAGGAACTTGATAATTTCCGTGCAGTCCAATACCGAATGGGTGAAGAGGGTATTGATTATTGCTTTGAAAGTTATAGTTCATTTGAAGAAATTGAAGATGAAGAATTCCATAAATTAAGACAGGAGTTTTTGGACAGTATGAAAAAAATACGTGAATACGTTGATAATAAAGTTGAAGTATTGACAGAACAAGTTGATGATACAACATGGGGAGATTATTAAAACTAATTATTGTTTTAGTTACATTAGTTTTTGTTGGATGCCATAGGAAACATTATACCAAAAAACATCCTTGGCTTCCAAAAAGAGCAAACCGATTAGATTCAAGATACGAGAGATGTTATAATCCGTAGTATTAATATATTTATTGGTATGAAGATATTGATTACCGAACAACAATTAAATAACTTATTAAATAGTTTAGGACATAATGATTCAAACGAAGAATTAATATACGAGGACATTTATGGTTCAGTAGAAGAAACTGATTACATTGCTGACTTTTTAAACGAAGCCGAATATCAAGGTAGAAAAGTTCAGTTGGGTAAGATAATGCAAGGAGACATTAAAAAGTTCAAAGTATATGTTAAGAATGACAAAGGTAAGGTTGTTAAGGTAAACTTTGGTTTTGGTGGTAAATCAGCCAAAGGTAAGATAATGAGGATTAAAAAGAATAATCCTGCAAGAAGAAAATCATTTAGAGCAAGACACAATTGTGATACACCTGGTCCAAGATGGAAACCAAGATATTGGGCATGTAGAACTTGGTAATATGAAAAAATTAATTATTATCCTTATTGTTTTATCTTTTGTTGGTTGTAAGACAACACACAGTGCTGATTACAATACAGTTAAAGTAAGAAAATACAATAAGTGTTTTTCTTTTTAATATATGAAAGACCAAAAAGAAATTTTAATCAAAAAAGAACAATTCATTCCAATAATGAAAATGTTTTTAGAAGACGTTGTTGAAGATAAATTGTTGGATAAATACTCAGAACAAAATTTATTAGATGGTTATTTTTCGTTCAAAATTAATGGAATTGTTTTGGATGATAGATTAGATATCAATGAATATACAGGTAATTTATACCCACATTTTAAGGTGTATTATGAAGGTTATATGAGTAGTGATTGGAGTAGAAATCATGTTAGTTCATTTATTGTTGTTGAAATCAACAAATATTTTAGTAATTTAGTTGTATCACCAAATAGCAGTTTTAATTTTATTAAAATAAAATGAACTTACAACAATCCATAAGAAAGATATTAAAAGAGGAGACAGAAATTCCTGTTGATAATGATATGGAATTAATTGACGACTTAGTCAGAGAGTATGGAATAGATACTGCCATTAAATACCTTGGCGGTATTAATAATTATATTAATATTAGGTATGATGGTGATATAAAGGAATATTCTAAAGAAAATAATTTAAAGTTAGTAATTATTTCTGATGATAAGATGAATATGTATATTAATGAATTATTGGTTAAAAAATTAGGGATTGAAGATAACAAATACACTAGTAAGGGTGAAAAAAAATTAGGTAAATTTGGATATGGTCCCAAGAATGGTATGCAATTCGCATTTAATGCTGAATTAATACCAGGTCCAAAAAAACACAACCTAACGTATTACAGAGTTGTAGGTTCAAGTGGTGATTCAGGATTTGGTTATAGTTTTATTAATAAAAGAAACACTTTGGGTAAAAGATATAGAGAACAAATATTCAATCAGATTGTCGACAAATACAAATTACAAGAATACCTGTAAATAAATTACAAATCATTATATGATTTTGGTGGTACGAAAGACATATCATACACACCCAACTGAAGTTCATAGTTTGCCAAGTCCCCACGAGTATACATAGGTTTAAATGTTGGTCTATGCATAAACGGTACATTATCACGATTATCCCAAGTGTCCAACTCCTTTTTAATTTCAGGTATAAGACGTTCTAATTGTTTATGCCCATACCAATTATCATAATCTTCTTTAGATTCAATATACATCAAGGCACCATAGTTATAGATACCTTTTAAGTTAGGGTTGGTGGAGTAAACATCAACAATACCATCATCACCATTATATCTATCACACAACTCCTCCAACTCATATACATTCTTGATATGATTTTCGGTCCAATTCCTACCATAAGAACGAACCTTACAGATATACAAATATCCATCATCATAAGAACTAATCATATTAGAAATAGTGTTTCTTAACTCAACAAGTTCTTTAATTGGTATATTAGATAATTCCATACCACAAAGGTAATAATAATATTTGAAATAAAAAATTATTTAGACATCAGTTATTGTATAAGAATCTACAATTGAATTATGAATATTAAAATACTTAAGTGCTAATTGAACTTCTTTTGTGACTTTATCTTCTAATTCATAATTATGGCTTGTCATATCCCCCGAAAGTTCCTCCATATATTTTTCCTTATCATATATTATACTGATGGTTGGATATAACTGTGTGAGATTTGGGTCATCAAATAATGATAAACTGTCAACTTCAATTTCTACAATACCGTCAAACATTGGCTTAACCAAATTATTCAACAAATCCTCAATGGCTTCTTTAGTGATTTCCATGTATTATAAATATAATACATTTATGTTTAAATAAAAAGGGGTGGGGGATAAACCTTAGCCGGCATCACAAAGAGAATATCAAAGTATTTATTATATATGAATCCACAGGAACCAATATTACCTGAAATATTTGAAGATGTTATCAATAATTTTATTATTGATGAAAACAACTTACTTATGAATTATGTTGAGGTACATGATGTTAAGTTGGAATATTATGCAAGTTTTGAAAATTATATTTTAGATGTAACAGCTTATGTCAAAGAGGGTAATCTTGGTGAAAATAATACATGGAATGGTGTCGGACCTAGTCTTAAATGGAGTTCATTTGTTAATAGATTGAGTAGAAACAAAATATTTAAAAATTATCTTGGACTTCCTTTAAACAATAACTATGAAAATTTTTATATTACAATTAATGGTAATGTAAAAGAAGGATTCCCTGAGGAAGAAAAAATAATGGAAACAAAGGATTTAATAAAGAAAGTATTAAAAGAAGAGATTAGTTCATTATTAAGACGAAGACTTAATTTTGGTAAAATTGATAGTATATTAAAAAAAATTAAGGTACAAACTTTTAGAAAAGACGAACCAACAGAGAATAGCATAATTGCAACAATTCAAAGAGCATTATATGATATTATGCCAGAAGGTTTTGAGGAAGATGCTGAGGACTATTTTAAAGTTTGGGATGAGATTAAAGATTACCTGAAAGATAATTACACTGATGAGTTGAGAGAATACTTTGAGAAAAGAAAGAAAGACGCCGAGGAAGAGAAAGAAAATTCAAGAGGGGAAAAATATATCTTTGTTAAACATGACAAACCATATTATGTTAGGGGATGGAGCGGATTTGCAGATGGTTTTAATTCATTTGATGAAATGATAACAAAGTATGGTCATTATGTTGATGTTGATTGGGATGAAATAAAAAATAAATTGGATAAAATAAATGATTATCCTGAGCCAACATTTTCTAATACAATGAATAGCCGTCCATTAAGAATATCAAGTATTGGTGATGAAGGAAACAATTGGGGATATAACTTTTCAATTATTAAACAAATACCAAAGAATAATATAGATAAGATTAAAAGTATTCAAACGGAAGAAAACGATAATGAACTTGATGAATACGCAAGAACATTAAAAAACGCAAGACAACAAGGAGTAGGATTGAGATTCCCTAAGTCAGCAATTAAATTAAATCCAATGAGGTTTAGACCCTACAACAGAAAGTAACATGAAAAAAGTAATTAGACTAACAGAATCAGAATTAATATCATTAATAAAACGTGTTATTAGTGAATCTGACCCAAAGGTTGGAACAGAAAAAAAACCTGAAGGTTCCGACAGAAGATTATATACAGATGAAAACCCAAGTGATACTGTATCTGTAAAGTTTAGAACGAAACAAGATATTGTTGACACATTAAACAAAGAAAGTTTCAAATCAAAATCACATGCCAGACAATCTCAAATTATTAATCTGATTCATCAGAGATTAAGAGTTGCATTAGAAAGAGCCAAGGACCCTGAGGTAAAGAAAAGATTAAGAACTGCGTTTGAATATATTGTGTCTAAG
>ENA-OSIY01001631-OSIY01001631.1-marine-metagenome-genome-assembly--contig:-NODE-1631-length-11927-cov-11.842363_pt1 | contig 11927 bp, 8 predicted proteins | sample MGYA00237884_ERZ534233 | MGnify/ENA primary metagenome ERZ534233 (study PRJEB26412, sample SAMN06343840) | marine metagenome | isolation source: estuarine water | place: USA: Columbia River Estuary... | reverse complement strand
ATATGTACGAGATCGAGAATATCATTTTAATGTAGGTGTATATCAGGCATGTATCATCAGTTATCCTAAAAACCCCATCTTGTATGACTGTATTCGATCCATCGTGAAGTATGTACGTACACTGGAATATGGGGATAATGTGTTGTTGATGTTGTTTGGTGCTCATTACGCTAACTAATTAACTAAAAATAAGTCATCTTTTATGTCAAACGTATTAAAAAGTTATCATGAATCCCTTATGGATAAAGGGAAGCGGCGGGGTGTTGTTAGTTTTGTGTTATTTTTTATTTTTTGGTTATTGGGTTATGTGTTTGGTTATGTGATGGTGTTATTGGGTTATCCTGTTGGTGATTTGGTTGGTTATGGGGGTAAGATTGATGGTGAGATGGTGAGAAAGATGAATGATATGGGTCCGAGCAACTGAATCAATTTAAAAAAAAAAAATGTATAGTAAATAAAAACAATATGGCTCCTAATATTCAAGAATTGACTGGCTCACTCAAAGGATTTTCAGACCTTTCTTCTGAGAGCGTGCGTATAAGATACAGCGATGCCCAAAACATCAGTGGTACCAGTGGACAACGAATCTTGATGAGATTCCCTAAGATTCAAGGGAAATTTCTCAATCTCTCCACAATATTTTTTAATCTTACTCTAAACCTGACGGGGTCCGATACTCAGCTAGACGCATATTCAATTAGTAGCTTATTTAGCAGAGTCCGAGTTTTATCGAGTTCGAACGTGCTTTGCGATATTCAGGATTTCAACCTGCTTAGTACGATTTTAGCACACGCTCAAACAAACGTGTCGATGCTGAATGCTCAAACACGTGGAAATCGTGGTTTGTTCGCTTCTTCGACAGAGGCTAAAACGGCTGCTGCCGTGGCTGGAAAGCGTTATTCGTTTCAATTTCCAGAAGGAATTCTCAATACATCCTGCTTGCTGCCGTTGTACAAGCTCTCTGGATATTTTCAAGTTGAGTTATACCTAGCAGATGGAAAAAAGGTCTTGAGCTCTGCGACAAACAACGCTTCTGCTGCATACAGTGTGAGTGACGTTCAAATTTTATGCGAATATCTGAGCAGTCCAAGTCTGATTCAATTTTATGATTCCAATCCGTTATCCTTCCACATCCCAAACTACAGTCATCGCTACCAGACTACCGCGGACGCACGCTCCGTTCTGAGAATGCCTTCATCTGTAACTAGTTTGAGTAAAATCATCATAGTGTTTAGAAATCAGTCAGTCGTTGATTCGACCACTAGTCTAAACGTGGCTGATAGGGCCCAATCCATGGTTCCATACTCAGATATAATCGATTTTCAGCTGTTTTGTAATCAACAGCCGTTTTTCAGTGAGGCCATAACCTACACAGGAGTCGAGCTCTGGAACGAGACCCAGAAGGCTATCCCAGGCATTGAAAACAGTTCATATTTTACAAACGCGAATTTAAGCCAGCAAGTAGGAGGATCGGGTCCGCTTGCAATTTCGCTTGTATCTGCTCCCCAAAAATTCGTCGATGCAATTATTTCTGGGATAAAGACCAGCTCGCACAGCAGTGATATTTATGCGAACATAGGATGGAGAGCTGCTTCTAGTTTTTCAACGTACGCAGCCACCGTATTTCTCGTAAACGACTCCAAAATCTTCGTCGATAACAACAATTCGTTGTGTATGGAATTCTAATTGTGTTTAACAGAAAATCATAATTTTAAATTAAAAAATATATATAAAGTAAAATGAATACAAACGATTATCTGGTAAGTAGTGATTTGGCCACTGGTGTCCTTGCGGCGTTGATGGCCAAAATGAACGTAAAATCTGAAAAAACGGCTCAACTATGGAAGCCTGCTGTTGAAGGAATTGTTTTGTCCGTGGTTGGTCGCATGTTGCAATCGTCACTAACCGGTTCTTGGCTCAGCTCGAAGGATAAGACGGGCGGAGTAGGGGAGCCTTATATCAAAACCGACACTGGTCGATCCTCAATCGTTATCGCCATCGCCAGTGCTATCTATGGATACGCAATGAAAAACAAAAACGATGCCCAGTTTGTGTCTATGATTGTAAGTGCTGACGTGTTAGGAAACGAAATAGTAAAAGCCTTAATGACCACAGACACCGTGTGGTTAGCATCTTCTAAAACTTAACACCCGTCTTAAAAAATAACTCCACTTTAATAAAAAGACATGTTTCCAACGTTGATCAAATCATTTCCACTAATCGTAGATGGAATTTCAACAGCCATTGGTATCGGTGCGGCTACTTCCGCTGGTTCTGTGACAGACTCTATAAACGATAGTCGCACGGGGTTAATAGAGCTTCCTGAATACATACCTGCTAGAGACGGAGGCATGAGACGGAGAACTGGCCAATTAATGACATTGTCAACTGACCGAGTTAGAGAAATAAAAGATTCTGCATATAGACGCAATGAAATCGACAGTAAAAAACGTCTTGAGGATCTGGACATGATGAGCGATGATTCTCTTACCGATCATCTGAGCGAAATGATCGCTGAATATGAATACGAACAAAATGAATTGGAGGACGTTGATCTAATGCTCGATAATATCCCGATCAATCGGTTGCCCCATAGAATGAGGTTACTGAGACGAGTGGTCCTTGCTACTACGTTGATAGGGTTGCCGACCATCGGCGGAACATCAATAGCAATTGGCTTGATGGGGCAAAACAGAAATTCAATTAGGTTACCACCCAAATCAATAACAGATGTTGACGATTGCCCAAACGGAGAGGGTGTATATCCTGGACCAGGAGGTGTTACCCTTACTATGAACGGTGTTACTCGGTGTAATATCAGAAAAATATTTCTAAACGTCTTCATCTATTACTCGTATCTGATTCATAACGGAATAGAGCTGACAACGGCTTACTGGACGTTTGTTTGGCCACTGATCTATACCTCTGATGTGATGCAGTATTTTTTCCAATACGATAAAAGACTCGGTAAATTGGAGAGCACAAGTGAAACTAATATTATAAACCGGATCAACGACTCGTTAACGATGAGCACAAACGACATTTTTACACAAGCGGTCAAATCTGCAGACAAAAGGTTCTCGGCCTATTACTACAGTCCAATGTCCGAGAACTTTTTTATAAGTATGGATACCGATTTTGAATTTTTTCTCAGAGGTGTTCCCGATTCTATGAACAAATTCAAAAAAGTGTTGGATGAATATTCGTGGTTTTTCTCGATTGAATTGTCAAAGTCTCCAATGAACTCCTACACCGTCTACAAACAGCTGAAATTGAAGGATACAGCTAACTATGCGCTTTTTAAAGAACAACTCAAGCACGTTTTTCCCAAAGATAATCAACAGATCATTGGATATTTGTTGACAGAGGTGACCAACCCACACAAAACATTATACAATATGAACATTTTCAAAACAATTACCCAAGCTCTAGCAGATTTGAATGTGAAAAATATAGTACACCAAAGATTAACCGATGAGATTTTCAGAGCACCGTACGAAAAATTTCTGAAACAGTTAGAATATCCCTTTGATCCAGAGACTCAACCACCATGGGTTAACGCTGATTTGAAACGAAACACACAAGGTGACGAAGGTGTGTTGTCATCGCTCATCAACCTGTGGTATAACAAAAATTCACAAGTCTCTTATGCCCTGCCCGATTTGACGAAAGGGTCGTACCGGTTATATAATCGCGGTCTGGTTTTAGTTAATGGCAATATTCATACGATTTTGCACGTGGCCAACGACTATTTGGGTGTTATCGTGCTCGATTTTAAAACGGGCGACTGTAAACTTGGATTTTTAGGGTCATACCGTGATAATTTTAACTGGTACCCTACTCCACGATACGACGCCGCTAACCCCAATACCAAGATGAAACTGTATCCCTTCGCGTTAATAGTAGAAGAAAACGTTCCATTGACAGGTGATGGATTGGCTACAGGAAACGTATCCCTTCAATTCAAACGCTTTGACATAACGACTCATATCATGGATTCAGTCCAAAAATTGCACATGTTGGTCGCACATAGCTTCCAATTCGTCAAAACGCAAACAAAAGCAGCTTACGATGGTGTTGTCGGTATTTCCTACGAGGGGATTCTTTTCGTAACCTTAAGCACGGCCCAAGTCTCGCTGGCAGTTTACACCGGCGCGGCCACTGGAGTCAAATATGTGTTTGATCTCAGCGGCCAGGTGCTAGGGAATACTATAGGTTTGATCAACGTAATTGCCTATGGAGCCGTTGGAATTGCGATCGTGGTCGCAGCTAATCAATTTGACAATAAACGTCGACGTATTCAATAAAATAACGTTTTAAAATTTTTTATTACAAATTCTTCAAGTCAAAGCATGGTGCTGTTACTTAGCTGATATAGCATTTAATTTAATTAGAATTCCATATTCTAACAGATGCTGTTTGTAAAATTGCAGAACCTGCTAAACCACTTGCAGAACTCATATTTCTTTGTATTTGTATATAATTTAAGCCAGTATTTGATAAACTTACTAATGTCCCACACGTAAAGGTCTGTGTAGCAGAACCACTATCTTGGTCTGTTAATGTCATTATTATATCATTTGAATTTACATAATTCGTCATCTCTAAAACATACCAAGTTGTGTTTGGTGTCTGGCACGATATCGTAGTAGCAATTTTTGTTGATGTAGCACTACCACCACGAGTATTAAAACTCCATACATTTTCACCAGCTTCTTGAACTATTCCCATAGATTGAGTAGGTATGGATGCTACTGTTGTTGTAGCATTCAAAATTGGGGCAGTTGTTGATTGAAATAATCCTATCATTGAACGAGTGGAAGCATTCGTAGTTGTGTCATTCAGACCAAACCCAATCACAACTTTCCAACCTTGGCGTAAAAGCAAATAGGGTTGTGTTGATCCAGCTAACCACCCGCTGACAGCACCGTTTAGTGGAGTATTAATTTTTGATTCAACCCGATATTTTCTTGACTTTGTATTAGTATCAGATGGTACGCCTACATTTAAAACATTGCCTAAATGGTTCATAAAAAATACACAATCCACCCCAATTTCCGTAGGAGCTAACGTCCCATTCTTTTGGTCATTAGACCCGTAATATGAAGAAGCTTGATACCGCCAATTGATAATATCCAGTAAAGTATTGTTTACCGTACCATTTGCAATTAAAACACCAGAAGCAGTCCCTGTTGGTGTCCGAAATCCACTCGCAGTATAGGTTCCTGATGTTCTAACATCAGTCAAAGAACTGTTGCCTATAACGCATGTATTGGAGATAGTTGGAATAGCAAATCGCCCAATCGCTATTGTATTATCTAAAGCTCCACTACAACCGCATTGCACACCAATAGCAACGTTATAGTTTCCGGTGTTAGTTTGCAGACATTCTGTTCCAAAACCACAGTTTCCAATGCCTGCTAAATTATCTCTACCAGCGGTAAAACCGAAATATGAATTAAAACCACCGCTTGTTAAAGCTTGACCCGCATACAGGCCAAAACAACAATTATTAGTTCCAGTGATTGGAGAAGCACCAAATCTATTTGCTATTAAATTATTTCCGGCTGTATTACTATTAATAACAATAGACGCAGTACCAGGGAGTATTATTTTTGATGAAGTAATCGCTCCAGCAGTAAAATCCCCAGAAGCATCGCGTTTTACTATTGAAGAAGCAGTATTCAGATTCGTGGCGTTGATAAGAGTAGCCGTGTTAGCTGCTATACTACTCGCATTATTTGCTATGTTTGTAAAAGCGGTTGAATCAACGGATCCGTTAGCTAGTAAAATCTGGGATGAAGTTCCATTAGTTATCTTAAAACCTGTATCAGTTTCGATTAGGTCATTAAACATAGTACCATTTGAACCACTGTATATACTGCTTGTTTTCGATTCAACGTTTTCTATTCTATCAGTGTTTGAGGAAATACCACCTGTCAGGGAAGTAAGTGATGTCGTGGTGCATTTCAGCCGTTTACTGGGTGCGCCTTCGGAATTAACAACGATGTTTCCGAGGACACTGTTTTCAGGGTCGATGAGATCCATTCCCGCGTTAAACGAACCAGACAGCGTTTTTGTCGATAGCAGATTATTAAGCTTGTTCATTTTATATAGTTAAATAGTTTTTATTTCTTGTTCCAACTTCACCTTTTTTTTGGTTTGCTTGTGATCCGAGTTATACAAAGCTCGTAAATTAGCAAAATCGTGCTTTTTGATTACACCACTATATTTTAAATTTTCCCATGTAATAGGGATAGATCCAAAAAATTCTTTCATTTTCCTCCAATACTCCAACCTAATTCCTTCATCTGCTATCGGATCATATTTGGGAAAATCGGCAGGGAGTTGCTTGGCCGAGTTGGATTCGAGAAACGATAATCTACTTTCCCATGCAATTTCTTTGTCCAAGTATGATTTTAAAGTCTCCTCGGTTGTTGCTTGTAAGTCTTTCATTCTATTATCAAAACCCAAAAAGCGATTGGCTAGAGTCACAACTAAATTTTCATCAGTCACTTTGAAAATATGGGAAATTTCCTGAAGACTCGATAGATTTTTCACTTTGATGTAGTTGTAGCTTTGGTACGCGGAACTTAGGCCTCCGTGACCAAGCAGCAATGCACCCAGGTACGATTTGTTGATACTCTTGTTTTTGAAAAGCACTTCTTCGTCTTTGCTGATGCTATAGTATTGCAGCGCTATGCTTAGCGCTCTCAGCCAATGAGTCTTTGTTGATGTTCCAATTTCGGTGCTCAGGAAATCAATCTCGGTCTTGTAATAAAAAGACAGGATTGGGTCTCTGTACTTTGCTTGGTTGATTTTGGCTGAGATCTGCTTGTTATCAGTTTCGTTGGGTGTTTCGACACGGTCATGATACAAACTTTGAACTGACTCAACCAAATGCAAAAAATCTTTAGGACGAGTGGAGAAATTTAGCATCTTGATTATACCGGATTTCTTTTGATATTCAGATGATTCGTCAGCGTCGTGGCGTTTTTTTAAAAGCCCAGTTTGCAACACAAGACAATCGGTTAGATCTGTTATTGTTTTGTACGGTTCACTGCCTTTGGGGTAATTTTCTCTTTTAGTGATTGACAAAGATAATTCTTTTTCATCCAAAGAGCCCAGTGTGTAGTGCTGCTCGTGTCCAACTTGTTCAAATTTGCTCAAGATGGTCTCTAATAATCGACAACCACAAACAAGCATGATTGCTAAACACCCCATCATCAGAATCTTTTCAGGTTTTTCGGTATCTTCTTTGAGTTGTTCGAAGAACGTGTCCTGCATACTCAAGAAATTCCGCCGTTGTTGGTCATAATCTACAGTCAGGTTTTGCCAGGCAAGCCGGTCGTTGCGCTCGGCCTGTTTCGATAAGCTCTGTTTTTTTTCAGAACTGGTCATCACAAATGTCCGTCCGATCAATTCTAGTATTTGATTCCGGTCCACGTTCCATGGTTGGGAGGTTCCATTAAAAAACAGTTTGGTCAAAGTTTGCTTCATATCAGTAAAGTGATCTTTCATTGATTGGTTGAATCCGGTTTCCAGGTTTGGACTGAATAGTTCTATCAGGTGCCGAATTCTCATATAAACTTCGCTTTGCATATAAGCATTGAATTGTATCGCGTTGGGAGATTGCTTGTATCTATCCAAATAAAAATTTAAACTCCTAGAATCCACGACAACCTTTTTTAAACAAACGAACGGACTTCCACAAAATTGAGGGTGATGATGATATTTTTTACCAAACATGATGTCTGGATAGTGGTTTAGAATGTGCTGCTCCCATGTTTTGCTCTGACGTCGTGATATTCGGATCTCCTCTACGATCTTGCTTTCGATTTCAGGTGTGAGAGTCAGGATATTGACGATGGAGGAAGTCATTTTTATTATTGATATTTTAAATTATTTGGATTTTGGGATTTCGTTGGACACATCGACAGACCACCCAGAACACCCAGGAACACCCAGAATTATTATCTTTTACCAGTGAAACATGCGGCTGGGTGGTTGGGTGGTCTGGGTGGTCTGGTTTTGACTCTCTATATATTCATAATATATATATATAAATATTTTTAATTTTTTGTATAGATAAGTTTTACCCCACCACCCAGACCACCCAACCACCCAACCGCATGTTTAGCTGGTGAAAGTTCAAAAATCTGGGTGTTCCTGGGTGGTCTGGGTGTTCAGATTTAAATCGATACCCCCCCATGTGTTCACCAACTGGGAAATCAAGGACTGAAGAGCAAATATTTTCCTTTTTTTTTACACTCGTCGTTGAAACACCAGTAATAAACGTTGTTATACAATTCCTTACAATATCCATTGTTGTTACCATGTACTCTCCCTGCTATGGGGCATCTAGGTTTGTGCACGTAATAAGTGTCACCATTCTTCAACTCAACCCTCGAACTGCAAAGAAAATATTTGATATCAGCAATCAACTTATCATCACACTCAACCCGTTGTATTTTAACACTTTTGTGTTGGCGTTGTATTTTTCGTTTTTGGGTAGTTGGAGGTAAATCAAATTTCACAATGCTTTCTGGCTCAGGATTTCCAATAATAAAATCGGCTAGACAAGGTTCTTGGCTTGACCATCGAGGATGAGGTTTCAACGGCGTTCGACTGTTGTCACTCCATTTGATACTGCCAGGGAATCGAAACGCTTGACTTTTCCCACTTTTATAAATCGATTGATCAATCATTTTGATTTCATCGCATATCGGCTGCATGAAGTACTGTAAATGATCTCTACCAACAAACGAAAGGTTGAGAAAAACGATGTGAACTGAATACTTGAATAATTCAGCTGTCAAGTAACGACTTCCAACAGCCACGACATACGCCGGTTCCCAGTCATAAGAACGCAGACCCATCGCCACAACACGCTGTCTGATTTTTTCGACTGCATCCAAAATAGGTTGACGTGTGATTACTTCATCTTTACGTTTATCGTCCATGTCCAAATGCGCCCTTATGGGTTGTTCTTGCCAAGTCACCTCACATACGCCTATTGTAGGTTTTTTCAACTTCTCGTACCATTCCAAATACTTCTCGTATGTTTGGAAGGTTCGATAATTTGGTATGGTTCTTTCCACGTTTGTTTTGTCTGTCCAAGAAGTCCAGCCACCGATCGCGACCATGACGTGTCCGTTCTTGTCTGCCCATTCTTTGATTTCCCCGAGTTTACTTTTAGACATTTTTGAATATATGAAACAAATTAATTTGTTTATTCAGGTTTTGAAAACTTTTTCATCCAAATTTTGGTGTATCAAAATTTTGGTTTCACGAGAACCGCGTTCCAGTCGACGGGTATTTTCATAATTTCATATATTAGAAAAAGATGGATAGACAACCTAAACGTCAAAAAATAGATCCAGCCTCACATGACGAGGATTTGAAAATTACACTCAAGCAGCTGGTAGAAATCCGAAGAATGTATGATCTACTCGAGTTAAACTTGGCAGGGATTAATGATTGCACCGACTTGCTTAAGAGTATGGAATTTGAGTACGCCTACACACGGGACGATAAAAACAGACCAAAAAAGAGGCTGAAAAACCTAACCGATGGTATCGATGTGGAATACCAATACATGCGCGGGAAATGGAGTCCTATCTTGGAACCGTTTGCTTTGTGTAATTTCCCCGACTGGGTTTACCGGGTGTTATCGCACGATTACTGCCAACTTCTCATCATCGACACAGGCGACATTTCCATGTATAGTCAGATTGTGAGGGAGTTTGGTTTCGAATTACTTGCCCAAGATCCCGCGATCACTGTCCGCGTTGTAGAAAACGAACAACCGGGTACCGATGGATTGCTGCTACTAGAAAAAATCTTATCTGGTGAAGATGACGATCAAATCGTGTCCCCGACGTTGGTCGAATATAAATACCAGATGATGAAAGCTTCAACGATACTCAAAACTCAATACCCAGCATCAGTTTCAAATCTCCGTAACCATCTTGATTACCGATCGAGAGGTATGTTAGAAGGCAGAATCAATTTGTATGTCATTGACCAAATCAAACATCGGATATTTTTTGCTGTGAGTGATTACCTGCATACGAATGGGATGTACATAAGAGCTATTTTTCCAGGAACATCCAAATTAGAGTTGGTGATTGACAAGCAGGAGATCAAAAACGACCTGAACGAAAAAATCCAAAACCATGTATCAGACTTTCTAGGAATCCAAATTCAAAGTAAAATCGAATCACTGCAACCAACGGATGATGACAAATTGAAAATATTAGGCCCTAAAGTCATTGATAAAATCACCAATAATCATGACCGCTGCACATATAAAGTTGCTCGGAATGCTCAAATTAACTCATTCTTTCGACTTGCGGACACTGTAATGAAAAAACACGATATCATTCCAGGGATTCTTCATCCTCACGTGGAACCAACTGACTACATCAACAAAAACTTATCAGACGAACCCTATTTCAAAGGGGTAAAAATGGACGACTTGCTCAAATGGTTTGAAAAAAATGATGATCCGCGGTTCCCCTTAATAACAAGTGCTAGTTTTACGCCCAACATCATATCGTACAACAATGGTTTTTTGAATCTTACAACCCTGCAATTCACTCTATGGTCAACGGTCAAAACACCACCATTCAATAACCACTATTTCGAAGTAGATTGCGACATTGACAACTGGATGAATGTCGAAACACCTCACTGGGACAAATTACTGTTAACTCAATTTACACAAGCTGTGGTTAATTTTTTTGAAATATGTGTGGGTCGCTTATTCTATCGTGTTCATGAATTTGATAAGTGGGATTTGTTTTTTATGCTAATAGGGGACGCAGGGACGGGGAAAAGTACATTGATTCAATGCATTCAATCGATGTTTCCAGTCGAGAGTATTGGGTGCATATCGGCGACTCAAGAGGGTCGATTCGGACTTGAATCACTATACTCCAAAAAACTAATAGTGATACCCGACATGCCAGATAATTTCAGCGAAGTACTAGATAAGAGTCTGATGCAAAGCATGGTTTCTGGCGAGTCAGTCAGTGTAGCTCTGAAAAACAGAGGAGCCAAAATTGTTGGCAACTGGTCGGTGCCTATGATAATGGCAGGCAATAACTTTCCAAATTGGGTTGACAAGGCTGGGTCTGTCTCTAGACGAATATTACAGTTTACTTTCGCAAAACTGGTCACAGAAAAAAACTTGAAAATGGGTGAACTATTGAAAACAGAGATTCCAGACATCCTTCTCCGATGTGTTTTCAAGTATAGACAATGTGTTGAACAAAACCCTACCAAAGATTTCTGGGTACTTGTCCCTGACGAGCTCAAGTCAGCCCGAGAAGAATGCAAGCAATTGACGAATCCTCTGTACGACTTCATCCATAATGGGGACAATCACTACTCTATCATTTTCGAAGAGGGTGAGAGTATACTGCTGAGTACTTTCCAAACAGCTTACACTAACCACCTCAAATATCATCCTGATCTTGCAGGGACAAAGCACAAATCAAAAATTGACGATTTTTCCGCTTTCAAGGAAAAAGGTTATACAATCGATGACGTATACATGTGCACTGTGTGTAAAAAAAAGTCTTCAGCTGAAGGATGTGACGGCCACTACGATGCAAAGAATCGATCAAAAAGAAAATGGATAACCAATATGAAACTAGATCAAACACGTCGGACTGTGCCAGAGGTATGGTCAGTTATTAATAGTACACCCACACAAAAACCGATATCGGTCGGCAATAACACTTGCCGAAATTGTTTTCCTGTTTGATTAATATATATATTTTTTCACTCGAATGTTGGATTTAAATCAGACCACCCAGGAACACCCAGAACACCCAGATTTATTGTCTTTTGCCAGCTAAACATGCGGTTGGGTGGTTGGGTGGTCTGGGTGGTGGGGTAAAACTTATCCTGTCTCTTAT
>ENA-OSIY01001630-OSIY01001630.1-marine-metagenome-genome-assembly--contig:-NODE-1630-length-11930-cov-7.547963_pt1 | contig 11930 bp, 25 predicted proteins | sample MGYA00237884_ERZ534233 | MGnify/ENA primary metagenome ERZ534233 (study PRJEB26412, sample SAMN06343840) | marine metagenome | isolation source: estuarine water | place: USA: Columbia River Estuary... | reverse complement strand
TCGGCAGCGTCAGATGTGTATAAGAGACAGGTACATGGATGACAGACCAAGTAATTGTACCAGATGGTGCAAATCCATTGGACTATCTACGAGAGCTCAAAGCTAAAAAAGACACTCCATTATATTGGTTTAAAGTCATACCGTCAATTGAATTAGGAAAATTTGATAAAGCACAGAAAAAATCTGTAGAAGAACTACGCAAGTTCGATGAAGCTAATCAAAAATCACAAAAAAACATACAGAGAAACGGGAAAAATTCACATTTGGACGGGAGAAAGCGAAAATACTATTTTTGGAGACGAAAAAATAAACCATTACTTCAGGGCTTGGCACGATTACATACACTTAAATTATAATTTAGGTTATTCCATTACTGAAGAAAGTATAGTTTGTAATATACAAAGGGATATGTTACCTAGTGATTGGGTTTTTGAAAAAGAGTTAATTAACGCTGAAATAATAGGGCAAGCACATTATTTTTATATGAATAACGATTTTGTTAAAAATCAAAGATTATTTACAGCTAATTATTTACATAACAGCATAAACGCATTAAAGAAGCAATAATATGAATATAAAAATAAGCATATCAACAGCGTACAAAATAAGTAAGAGTAACAAAGATTTCTTTCTCTATAAACTAAGTAAAGACGAAACCAAGATAGTAGATTATTTACTAACTAATGATTTAAGCAGATTTAGAGATAATTTTAGCAACAAGTTCAGATTGGTTGAAGACATTAAGAAACAAATAAAAAACTTTAAAATAAGTTTGTAGTATTAAAATAAAAGTATTACATTTACAAAGAATTTAAAACCTATATAATTATGAACAACATTAACAACATTATCGACGCACATTACAACGAATTAGAAATAAACGATTTTGATTTCTACAATGATTTTACTAACAACTTTAATAAATAAGAATATGGATAAAATAATAAAAAACCTAAACAAACAGATAGACAAGCTTCAGGCAATAGATGTACATTTGAGTAATAGAGGAGACGGATTTAACTCGCTTTATAGACAGAATATAAGAGCGTGTGTTTTAGATATTGAAAACGTTATTAAAACGCTAGAAACAATTAAATAAGTAAGATATGACAATACAAGAAAGAGAAATAGTTGAGGTGTTAATAAGTAAACTTAAATCTGCTGATTTAGACGGGGAAACAACACAATACATCTTAGAAAAAATAGGTATGGACTATCAGATATATAAACAGCTAAATGTAAAATATAATAACAATTAAACAAGTAAGATATGACAAAAACAAAATGGAGTAAAGAAATGCACCTAAGAGCATTAGTAGAGATTAACAAACAGATAACAACTAAAGATTTCGATACACTTATAAGAGAGATATCTAATAACATAGGAGTTAAGAAAGAATCACTTAAAGCAGCTATAAAGAACTACACTTATATTGTATTAGGTAAAGGATTAGCTAACTACTCAGTAGAGCAGAGAGAAGCAGTAAACGAGTTTATACAACATAACGGAAGTAAACTATTTATAAAACTATAACAGATAAAGATATGTACGCATCAGCATCGGAAGTTTTGTCATTTGCAATACCTATAGTTATATTTGCTATAGTCTGTATAGTTATGTCAACATCAGAATAATAACATCTAACCAATTAACCAAATAAGCCCCTTAATTGGGGGTTTTTTTATACCCTATAATTACCTATAAATAATACCTATAATAGATACAAATAACATAAGAATATACTATACAAATATTTGAAGAGATGTAAGTAATATAATATAGATATGGGATGGAAACTTAAACACGATAAACAAACTCACACAGCAACCCAATCACAACATCAATACCAACATACTAGATAATAATTATAATAGCTTAGAGAGGCTTAGAATAGATATAGTGTATTAACGTAAAACAAGTATCTTATATGTGTAGTAGGTCAATTAAGTGAATTCAACGTAAAATGAATGATGGTAATGTGTAGTAGCTCAATTCAATGAATTCAAACAAATACTAAAAAGGTTCTATAGGGGTGTTTTTATAATATTGTAACTACCTGATATACATACATTAACAATTATTTTATGTCCTACCTAATCACTCACAGATAGGACATTTTATATTTAACTGTTTTTAATACGTCTAACTGTTCTTATTGCTAGACCTAATATGTCTGCAACTTCTTGATTATTTAATGTAGGTCTCAGCTTGAGTATCTCTCTAATCTTTTCTCTAGTCTTTACTTTAGCTTCTCTACTTATCTCTCTTATCTTAACATCTATATCTAAGCTTCTTCTCATATCTGCTAAATACTTCTCTTGTCTTTGTTTATATTCTTTACCCCAATTATATGTATGGTGGTGTATCCAAGACATAGGTTTGTTATAGTCTTCAAAGTTGCTTATGTAATGCCTAGACCAAATATTATCTGGTTTAGACATCCACACAAACTCATAACCATCATATATTACTTTATGGTTAGTTACTTCCTTTAGGTTCTTTAATTGTTCTGTAGTCCAGTTAGTCATTACTTAGATATGTATATGTAGGTTAGTGCTATAATACCTAGTATTGCTAGTCTGAATAAAAATACTAATGGTTCTCTCATACCAATGCTATTACTGTTAATATTATTCCTAGTGCTAATACAGAAGATATAATAAAGAATGTTATTACTCCTTGTAATGTTGTTGATTTATTTTTCATATCTTATTCTTTATTGATTATACCTTCTGCTAATCTTATAGCGTTTATTACTCCTCCTCTATACATAGCATCACTATCTGGAATAGAGTCTCTTAAATCTTCTAATTCAACTATTAATTGTTCTATTGGTGTTTTCATATCTTATAGTTTATTTAATTTTTAATATAATATTTCATATACGTTTAAGTTAGGTGTAATAAAAATTACTTATCTTTTAACATTGTCGTAACTGCCACACCTAAAAAGAAACCTACACCAAGAGCCATAAATACTAAACTTTCTTCTACCATATTATAATTTATTTGTTAATTTCAAGTTGCTTGATTCTACCCACAATAGAGTATGTTTCGCCTTCATCATCTTGTCTAGACACTCCCTTATCATCTAAGTATAAATGCACACACTCTAAGTCCTCATTAAGAAGCATTATTTTATTGTCTTTAATATCCATATCTTATTTGTTTTAATATTTGTTAGTTAAATGTCTTTCTAATCCTGCTAATGCCCTCCAAGCTACTTTAGTTAAGTGTAGTACTCCATCATCATCTAAAGGGTCTATAGTATGGTCTATTAAGTGTCTAGTTAAAGCATCATACTCATCTTTAGACTTATTCATATCCCAATGTAGAGGTTTGTCTGGATGGTGTTGGTCATTACCAGCTTGACTACATTTAGCTACTTCTTTTAAGGCATTAGGAAAGTATTTTAATACTCCACTAAATACTGGTGTAGCTTTTCTAGTTGCTGCTTTAGTTACCACCTCTTCTGTAGGCTTATTAAAGCTATTAGGCATACCTTGCTCGTAGTGTTCTCCACTATTACCATTCTGTGCTATTATAGCCATCCTTCTTTCGTGTTCTGCTGATTCTAACATCTCTATTTGTTTCTCTCTTGTATTCATTATGTTATTATTTTTAGTATTTTATTTAAATGATTTATATCCTTACCTATAAGTGCATTGTAAACTTCTCGTCTTATATCACTTATTACACTTTTCCTAGCTATACTACTACTCTGGTAAGCATCAGTACTTTCTATTATAGCTCTAAGCTCTAGATAGTACATTTTGTACTTAGGCATTACTTCTAAGTCATTATCAACTACTTTTATAGCGTGTAGTACGTTTTCGTGCTTCTGACCAAATAAGTCTGCTATATCTTGGTATATCATACCTGTAAGCTCTCTTATAATCTTACAAGCGTACATTCTAGGTCTAACTATATTAGTCTTTCTGCTTTTTATTCTGCAATCAGTCTCGAAGTACTTGTTTACTTGGCTTATCACTTCCTTTGCTATCTCGTATTGTTCCTTTGTCATCTGTTTCTAGTTTACAATAGCAACCACCAACTCTAAGTTGGCAGTCGCATATCCTTTGTTGCATATTATACTTCATCTATTTGAGCTTGAGCATTCTTTAGATACTCCTCTTTATTAGCCTCGTAATCACTTAAAAGACCCTCTACAATAACTAATTCATCTAAATCTAGCTTAGATATAGTGTTTATTACAGAATCTATCTTATTTAGTATATTAGTAGTCATCTCTGGGTCTGCTTGATATACTGAGTCAAACTCTTCTCTCACTATAGGTTCTAACATACCGTTTACCCTGTTTATCTGCTGTTTTAAGCTACCTTTGTATCTGTTTGTTAATACTAGCTCTTCGTTAGCTTCTAAGAGCAACTGAGACGTTAATACTGACTTTAAATAACTAATTGTTTCTTTACTTACCATTATAATCCTGTTGTTATGTTATTATCTATTACTTGTACAATGTGTCTAAATGTACTTCTTTCTTGCTCTCCAGTTACATCTACTCCGTTTAGTAGTAATCTGTAATGGTCTTTCTTGGTTTCTTGCATTTCAATACTATTCATCTTTATTGGTTTTAAGTTTGATTACTTGTTTAAAAAAATCTCTATCTTTAGCTAGGTTACTTTTTATAAACTCTAGCGTCTTATAATGTTCTGCCATAAACATTTCTAAGGAATACTCTATAAGCTGCTCATTATCTGTATCTTTTTCTTGTATATGTTTAAGAAACCGAATACTTTTATCCTTGTCTTTTTCCATAAAAATAGTAATCTTACTTGTACTATTCTCATAACTTGTTACATCTTCTACCCGCATTACTCTTCTGTGTTAAATTCTGCCCACTCTAGACATTCTCCACATAAATCGTCACTCATAAAACTTGGCGATGCACCACAACAGTTGCTATTCATAATTTTAGTTTTTATTTGTTAATACTCTGCAATACTACGAAAATTAAATGACATACGCAAGTTATCTGCAATAAATATCTAAATAATCTTGTGTTTCTTCTATTTCTAATGAGTTTCTCATATAATCTGTATGTAAATCCACTACATAATCAAATAATTCCGTCATAGCTTTAGATTGTATAGGCAATGGTATATCATCAGCTTTAGAATACACTTCTATAGTAAATAAGCAATCCCAAGAGGTATATCTTACATCTACGTCATATTCTCCGTTTGAATACACTATATCAACTCCTTCGTGGTCTATTTCTGGATGTATTCCTTTTACTAAGTCAATAATTTCTAATTGTGTCATCTTTTTTTCTTCTTTTTAATTAAATAATCTTTTTCTGGTATGCCTTCTATATTAGTAAACCTAGTTTTTAACTCCATTCTAGCAAAAGACTTTCTTAATCCATCACTACGAACTATTGTATCTATAGAGTTAATAATATACCTGCCTGTACATTCTGTTTGTACTATCTCGTATATCTGATTAGTATTCAGACACTTAAACTTCCTAAATGTTATAATGTTTCTAGAATCTAGTAATTCCATTAATCACAGTAGTTTAAATCCGATATAACAGTCTCAGAAGGGAACATAGGTGTTGTAATTGATAAATTGTTATCGTAATCATAAATATTCTCCATAAAGTACTCATTATTTGCACTATAAAACCTTAAAGTCTGAGAATAACCGTCTTCAGTATAAGAAAGTAATACTTTTAACTCATAATAAGAGTTCTCTATAACACTTATAACTGGTCTATTAAAGCTATTTAAGTCTATATAACAGTTTAGTTGGGTGTTTAACGTATGTAGATTGTAAACATTGCTTGAGTAGTCAAATGATGCAAATTGATGAGAACCGTGGTCTAATATCCATAATTCAACCTCGTTAAGCCTATCTAACATAGTTTCTTGCTGATTATCGTATTCACAACTGAATAACGAAATAATAATAATTAATGATGCTAATTTTTTCATTTTATATAAATTTAATTTGTTAATATGCCGCAATCTACAAAAAATAAATGACATACACAACTTTTTAACACACTTATTTTAAAAATACGTTATCTTATTATACAAAAATAATATATGGACAACGGTTTTGATTTAAGTATTCCTAAGACGTTAAGAGGTGTAAAGCTACATCAGTGGGTTAAATTTATGGAAATCCACCAGAAAAACAAAGATAATGAATCTTCTGAGTTTTTAGATAAGAAAATGATTGAAATACTATGTGGTGTAAGCTTAAAAGACTTATCTTTAATACCTATAGCGTCATTTGATACTGTTTTAGCTCATTTATACGATATCTTAAATACTGAAGTAGATTTAGTTAATACGTTTAAAATGAAAGGTTCTGATGGCGTAGAAGTAGAGTTTGGTATTATACCTAACCTAGATAAAATGACTTATGGAGAATGGGAAGACTTAGAAAACTATATATTTGACCAAAAGAATCTACATAGAGCAATGGCTGTACTATACAGACCATTAGTATATCAAATAGGAGGTAAATACAGAGTACACCCTTATCAAGGTACTGAGTTCTACGCAGATTTAATGAAAGAGATGCCAGTAGATATAGCTTTAGGTGCTAGGGTTTTTTTTTATCGTTTAGTGAAAAAATTAGGGAGCTATACAATGGACTCTATACTCAAACAATATCAACAGGAGCAGAAAGAGGGCAAGGACTCTCACAAGCATTCGGTAAAAAATGGAGAGGATATCAAGCAATATTTGCTCTTGCAGAAGGAGATGTCAGAAGAATTGACGAAGTTACAAAACTCCCACTTCATCAATGTTTAATGTTCTTAGAGTTCGTTAAAGAGAAGAATGAATTAGAAAATAAGTTAATAAAACAAAGTACAAGATAATGAAGCACGTTTACGACATATTAGATGTATTACGAGATGAGTTAAGAAGTAATCCCTCTGTAAATACGGTCTCCTACGGAGACATAACTGACTTAGATTTAGATAAAACGACAATGTTCCCATTGTCGCATCTACTAATCGATAGCGCATCTTACGGAGAAAGAACTATAACATTTAGTATTAAGCTTTTATGTGCTGATATAGTAGACTATAATCAATCAGAGAATCAATTTGATGAGTTTTACGGTAATGATAACTTACACGATGTTATGAATACACAGTTTCAAGTAATTAACTCACTTATAACTAAATTAATGCGTGGAGATTTGTTTAAGTCTAACTATCAGATAACCAGCACACCTTCAGCAGAGCCATTTAAAGAAAAATACGGTAATGTATTAGCAGGATGGACTACAGTTATACAAATAGAAATACCTAACGGAGTAAGCATCTGTTAATGGAAGGAGAAAACTTAAAATTAGCACTAAGAGAAGTTGGTAAGCTTATAAGAAGGAAGTTAAAAGCAGGAGCTAAGGAGGATGGATTCAAGGCTACTGGTAATTTAGATAAGTCTTTTAGATATAGAGTTATAAAGAATGAGCTTCATTTATTCGGAGAGGAGTATGCTAATGCGTTATCTAAGGGTATATCTACAGGTGGTAGTGGAGATAAAGCAGGATTTGAGAAGCTACAAAGAAACATAATAGAGTGGGCAAAGATAAAAGGAATAAGACCACAAATCAGAGATAAGAAAGGAAGGTTTACAAAAGTAACGGATAGAACTTGGAAGTCTTTAGGTTATGTATTAGCTAGAAGCGTAAGGAGAAAAGGTATTTCTAAGCGTTTTGGATACAAGGGTAGTGGTTTTGTACAAACGGTAAAAGAACAGACTCAAAAAGAGATTGTAGAAATACTGTCAGCAGGTTTTAAAAAGGATATATTAGCAGAATTAGATAAAATTAAAAAAATAAAATAGTATGGGATTAATATTAACACGAAGTCCTTATCTTGTTAGCAGGGAAGGTTTAGATAACAACGCACAACTACTTGTTGAGGTCGGATATTATGATGTTGACGATGGAGGTTTGGTTGTTCAGCAATCTTACACGCTAAGTTATAGAAATAACTTTTATTTAGACATAGCTCCATTAATTAGAAGCTCTATAAGGGCAGAATATAGTTATTGGGGTAGTTCATATACTGGATATAAGTATAGTAAAGAGAGTAGGCTCGAGTTTTTGTGTTATGTTAGAATAACATTATCTGGCTCTATAAACGGTACTGCTCAGAGTGATGTTATAACTGAGTTCTTTGCTACAGATGGATACAATTACATAGAAGATAGGTACAACTATCCTGCAACAGAAGAATTAGAGAGTAAGAACTTCTACGCAGGTAGTTCTAATGTTATATACAAGCTAGATGATAGTAATATAAGAATACCTATGCTTCAGACAAATCAAGAACTTCTAAATTCTGCTGTTAGTGGTGGAGCAGACGTCAACTTGTATAAGGATGGAGAACTAGTTGAGAATATTCAGTTTGAAACAGATAAAGACTATTCTCAAACATACTACAGCTTAATAGAAAGCGATTCTGGTTATGACTCTTATCTTAATAGGATGAATCGTTTAGATGCAATACTTGAAGATAGTCAATGCTTACAAGACTTCTTTGACGATTTTAAAACATCTGATGTGGATAAGATTATAATAGAAGTTGAAGGTCAAAACCCTTATATTATAGATGTTAAAACTATATCTGAATGCAAGTACGACCCTTATAGAGTTACCTTTAAGAATAGATTTGGAGTGATGGAGGACTTATGGTTCTTCAAGAAGTCGACAAGGTCTATCTCTATAACGTCTGAAAGGTTTAGAAGTAATGAGTTGCCAGAAAGGGTTAGTGGAGCAGGTAATGTAAGACAAGACAGGGAGTACAATAAGAATGGTAAGACTGCTTTAACTTTAAACAGTGGATTTGTTGTAGAAACCCTTAACGAGTCCTTCAAGCAACTTATGCTGTCCGAAGAGGTGCAATTATATGACTTTAAAAACGATATAAGAAGTTCTGTAATTATAAAAGACTCTGAGTTTCAGTTTAAGACAAGCACTAACGATAAATTAATTAACTACACGATAGAAGTAGAAATGAGTAATAACATAATAGATAACATATCTTAATGAGGCTTCAACCACAATTATATATAGACACGAGTGGTAATCCGTTAGGAGAACCTACATTTGAAAGAGTAGATTTCTTTGACTTTGAGTCAATAGAAGTAACGTCTACTATACAAGACTTTAGGGATATAGGTAAGGTTTTTACAGACTATTCTCAAACCTTTAGTCTTCCTGCTTCTACTAATAACAATAGAATATTTAGACATTACTACAATTCTAGTATAGAGAACGGTTTTGATGCTAGAATAAAGCAAAGAGCAGAGATACATATAAACGGTATATTTTGGAAGACTGGCTATATTAGATTAAGCAAGTCTCTAATATCAAGAGGTAAAGCAAAATCTTATAGTGTAACTTTCTTTGGTAGTTTAACTAACCTTAGTAATGTTTTAGGTAATACAGAGATTTCAGAATTGTCTGGGTTAGATAAGTACAACCACGTATACGAGATAGATACTGTTCACGATGGTTTTATTGAAGGGTTACAATTATCTGGAGACACTATGATTAACGGAGGGAATAGAGATATCGTTTATCCTTCTATATCTGCGACAGATAAGTGGTATTACGACTCTGATGCAGAAACAGCTCCTGTGGAGTACAATCAAGGATATAGTGTAAACTTATATGATGAGGATGGTCTAGGAGCTTACGGTATAAATTGGCTATCATTAAAACCTGCTATAAAGGTTAAGCATATAATAACAGCTATACAAGAAAAATATAGTAGTATAAACTTTTCTGATGATTTCTTTGGAACTCAAGAGTTTGACAATCTTTATATGCTGCTACACAACAACAAAGGTGCTTTAGCTCCTGCTTCCAACTCTACAGATTGGGCATCTGTTACTTATAGGATAGGTACAAGTGATGCTGATTCTGATTTTGCCATAAATACTGGAGAGACTGAAGCTAGACCTATGACAACATATTGGGAAGTACCTTCTGATGGTGCTGACCAAAGAAGAGTGTTTCAATACCACGTAATAGTTGATGTTTCAAGTGTTACAAAAGCTGGAGGAGGTACTAATCCTATTTACACCGTATCAATATTTGACGGTAATACTGAAATAGATAGGTTTGAGAACATTCAAGGGGATAATGAAGTGACCTCTGTTTTATGTACAGAGAATGTGAGAGAATGGACTGACGTTAGGGTAGAAATAAGTTCTAAAGAGAGTGAATTAGCTAATTTTGAATTAGATTTAGAGCTTAAAAGAGTTAGATATAAGTTACCTTCAGCAGGGCAAACAACAGAGCATATTTGTGATGTAAGCAACTTTACAAGCACTGGAGGAGTTCCTGTAGAAGTAAGCTCTACTTACTCTACCACTGTATCTGGAACTCAAACATTAGTTCAAACTATAGAAATAACTAAGAATATACCTAAGATGAAGGTAGTGGATTTTCTTCAAGGTATATTTAAAATGTTTAATCTTACTGCAAAACCTAACGATGAAGGTGTTATTGTTGTTAAAACATTAAATCAATTCTATGATGATGGTAATACTATAGATATTACAACTAAAGTAGATACAGAAGAAGTTGGTGTTAACAGAATGGACTTATTTAAAAATATAGAATTTAAGTTCTCTGAAGCTAAAACATTTGGTCTAGTAAACAACAATGAAATATCAAACACAGATTACGGTAACTTAGAGTACCAAGCTACAGCAGACGGTACTGATTCCAACTTAGTATTTGACGGTAAGGATTATAAAATTAACTTACCTTTTGAGAAAATGTATTACGAAAGGTTGTTTGATGAGAATGATTTACTTTCAAGAACAGAGTTTGGTAATGGATGGTTAGTAGATAAAGACCAGAACGAAGTCCTTACAAAACCTTTATTATTTTATAATATTGTACAACCTATAGATAGCTCAAGAACGCCTATAGGATTTAAAGACCGACAAGGTTCAATAGCTCAGTACAACAGAGCTAGTAACACTAACTCTAGCGAATACTTTTTTGGAGGTAGCTGGAATATAATAGAAGGTACTAAGAGTGTAAACTTTAATACAGAATATGATGAGTTTAGCTTTACACAAGTAAGTAGAGGTTTATTTAGAAAGTATTACCAAGACTATATTACAAGTATATTTAACAAAGGAACTAGGGTATTTGATTTGGAAATGAAAGCTGATTTAGCCTTCTTGCTAAAATACAATATAAACGATACATTAACCATAAAAGGAGAGGAGTTTTTAATAAACAACATAAGAACAAATCTAACTACTGGATTAACTAAGTTAGAACTAGTACTTAAATTCTTTACTGAGCTTGTAGATGATTCCGTTGGAGCAACATTAACAACTCCTACAGGTCTTAGTAGGGTATTTAGAAACAGAAACTCTATTGTGTTTAACTGGGATGCAAATCCTTCTGACCAATTAGTTAAAGGTTATAAGATATATGTAGATGGAAGTCTTGTAGATACTATACTATTACAAACAGCCTATACACTTACAGGGTTAGATGCAAGTACTACTTATAGCATACAAGTTTCTGCTTATAACTCTCAAGGATTAGAGTCGTCTTTATCAACCGCTTTAAGTGTGACAACTTTAGCGACAGACACTCAACCTCCAACAACACCAACTAACCTGCGCCTAGTTAGTATGTCAGAAGTAGACGTAAGTATTGCTTGGTCTGCTAGTACTGATAATGTAGGTGTAGCAGGGTATGAAGTTTATGTTGACGGAGTACTAAATAAAACAGTTACAGGAACTACTGCTGATATATACGGATTATCTATTGCTACTAGGTATGAGGTATATGTTAGAGCAAAAGATGCAGTACCTAATTATTCAGAAATAAGTAACACTATAGTATTTAAAACATTATGATAATAAAACAAGCATTAGAGTTATTAGCATCAGATGAATG
>ENA-OSIY01001628-OSIY01001628.1-marine-metagenome-genome-assembly--contig:-NODE-1628-length-11949-cov-10.474141_pt1 | contig 11949 bp, 7 predicted proteins | sample MGYA00237884_ERZ534233 | MGnify/ENA primary metagenome ERZ534233 (study PRJEB26412, sample SAMN06343840) | marine metagenome | isolation source: estuarine water | place: USA: Columbia River Estuary... | reverse complement strand
GTAGTGCAGGTAGTGCAGGCACTGGCGGAAGCGGATCATCTACAGGTACAACAACTACATTTACTATATCAAATATTACTGCATCAACTTCAAACAATTCAGGTGCATTAGTTGTCACCGGCGGTGTTGGTATTGGTGGAGATGTATATGTTGGTGGTAGTGTATACATTCCAAATAATAACACTGGTTTGGTCGGGGGTGCAAACATCTCTAATAGTATCATAGTTTCTGCCAAAATCTATTCTTCGTACAATGGACTACGTTCAGCAAATTATACTGTTCAATACAGTGATAATAACAGTACTTGGACAACTGCCTTTGGTGGAGTCATGAGTAATAATTCTAGTTACGGTGAACAACTTGGTACAGTAACAACTGGTGGCTCAGGTACTGTCGGAAATGGCAGTTATGGAAGTCACCTCTATTGGAGATACGTTGAAGGATCGGCGATAGCCTCGCACCATCCAAGGACTTCTCGTATTACATTGATTAGTTCAACAGGTGTATCTTATAATCTTATAGTATATGTAGCAGATAATACTGCTGATTCCGGCGAATACGAAATTGGTACTGTTACTGGTACACTACCAACTGGATATAATGGATCTGCAACTACCTTCCTTTATGATGGAACTACCTGGCAATCAACACCAATATCAATAACTGGTAATCTTAATGTTAGTGGAGTTATTTACAGAAATGGTATAGCGGTAGGATATGGTTATACTGGTAGTGCAGGAACTGGTACCAGTGGAATTGTATCAAGATCTACTGCCTCGGGTGTTACTTCATCATTAACTAGTGGTACTACAGGCAATATTGATCTAACTGGCTTTAAAGGATACAATCTTTATAAAATACAAGTTACTACTGCATCCTGGGTTAGAATATATTCATCAACAGCAGCAAGAAGTTCTGATAGCAGTAGATCATCAGGAACAGATCCTGCTAGTGATGCAGGTGTGATTACTGAAATTATTACAACTAGTTCTAAAATAGTTACATTAACTCCAGCCGTATTAGGATTTAATGATGAGACTGTTCCAACTACAACTGTACCAATAGCAGTAACTAATAATTCAACGGTGACTACTGCTATTACTGTAACGTTAACTATGGTAAAAACAGAAGAATAATATGGAACCGTTATTAGATACTCCTATAGGTGACCTTCCTTTAGAAATTGCGGACTTGCCATCGTTGGATAAATTAACACCAATTGACAATCAAGTATTACGTGAATATGTAGTAACCTTGAAAGAACACCAGGACCTTGATTCATTTTATAACGACATGGAAACTCCTGGTGGAGATTTATATATTCCATCTCGAGAAGTAGAAGTTGCAGAACGTAGACCTATAAGTAGAAATACACACTACTATCTAACAGCAGTAGAAGCAAAACAAATAAAAGATGATCCTAGAGTTGAATCAATTGATCTGACTTACACAGAAAAAGGATCAATTATAACACCATTAGGACAGTATTCAGATCGTTGGAGTAAAGGATCTACTACTACCCAAACAGATAAAAATTGGGGATTGTTTAGATGTTATAATGGAACGGCAACTGCTAACTGGGGATCAGACGGAACTGCAAATTCTACAGGAACCGTTGAAATAACAAATAATGGTGCAAATGTAGATGTAGTTATATGTGATGGTATTATCGACCCAAATCATCCAGAATTTGCAGTCAACGAAGACGGCACAGGAGGTTCACGAGTAATAAGATATAACTGGTTTCAACATAATCTCGAAGTCAGAGGTATAAGTTCAGGAACATATGTATACAATCAATTAGATTCAACTAATGACACTCACGGTACTCACGTTGCAGGAACAACAGTGGGAAATACTCAAGGATGGGCAAGAAAAGCAAACATATATAATATAAGTCCATACTCAACAAATTCCAATGGTGCCGCATCAGTTATAGATTATATTAGAGCATTCCATAATGCTAAACCAATAAATCCTGTCACTGGTAGGAAAAACCCTACCATTGTTAATTATAGTTGGGGTATAGTAGCCAGTAGGAGTTTAGGTACAGTTTATTACATGGGATTACAAGGAAGCACTTACGGCCGACCCAACGCTGCACAATCTCCGGTCACTGATTATGGGTGGAGTCCATATCGTGCTCAATTTGGTCTTATTGCAGCATCTGTTTCAGATGCAAATACAATGTTATATATGTCTAGAGACTCTGCACTTGATACTGATGTAGCAGAAGCAACCGCAGCAGGAATTATCCAAATTGGGGCTGCTGGAAATTTTTATATGTATAACGACGTTTCTACCGGTGTTAATTATAATAATGCATTTATAGTACCCAATTTTGTTACTCTTACATATGAGTATTATTATTATATGAGAGGTCCTAGTCCCGGGGCATCACCCGGAGTTATTAATGTAAGTGCAATCGACCATACTGTATTAGAAAGAAAAGCCGATTATAGTAATGCAGGGCCAAGAACAGATGTATTTGCTCCGGGAAGTAATATTACATCATCGTATCTAACAGGTACTGCTGATCCAAGAAATGCTTCTTATTATATAGCAAAATCATCTGGAACTAGTATGGCAACCCCGCAGGTTACTGGAGTATTGGCATGTGCATTAGAAACATATCAGTTAATGACTCCAACTGAAGCATTAGCATATATGATTAATTATTCTTCAAAAAATCAACTTAGTAATCCTGCTGACAGTGCTTATCCTTTTATAAATTATAATAGTCTGCTACACGGACCTAACTATTTTTTAAAGTATAAACAAGAAAAATTAACCAATGGAATGACATATCCTAAACAAAATTATAATATTAGACCAACTAGTGGTAGAACTTATCCCAGGGTTAAACGACGATTAGTGGGATAAAACCATTGAATAAAATTACGGTAAATATAATTAGTTATTAATATGGCACTAAACTTTCCAACAACTTCAACTACCGGTACCGTATATACCGAAGGAAACCGTTCCTGGACTTGGAACGGTAGATTCTGGCAGGCATCGTCTACTAACGTTGGTTATACTGGTAGTACAGGAACACAAGGTGTAACTGGATTCACTGGTAGTGCTAGTACTGCATCGGGTTATACTGGTTCATCAGGCGTTACTGGCTTTACTGGTAGTACTGGTACGCAGGGTAATGTTGGCTTTACTGGTAGTACCGGCACACAGGGTAATGTTGGATTTACTGGTAGTACTGGTACGCAAGGTAATGTTGGATTTACTGGTAGTACTGGTACGCAAGGTAATGTTGGATTTACTGGTAGTACTGGTACGCAGGGCAATGTTGGATTTACTGGTAGTACCGGCACACAGGGTAATGTTGGCTTTACTGGTAGTACTGGTACACAGGGAATTGCGGGATTTACAGGCAGTGCAGGATTCACTGGTACACAGGGAAGTGCGGGATTTACAGGCAGTGCAGGTGCTGGCTATACAGGTAGTGCTAGTACTGCTACAGGTTATACAGGTAGTGCTGGAACTAGCGGAAGTGGATCATCTACAGGTACAACAACTACATTTACTATATTAAATTCTACTTTAGCAACCTCAACAACAACAGGTGCATTGGTTGTCACCGGTGGTGTTGGTATTGGTAAAAGTTTATATATAGGTGGCAATGTATACACACCAACCACCAATACAGGTCTAGTAGGTGGTGTAACAGCACAGGGGCAGGGATATGTAGGTAATTTTAATGGAACTACACAAAAGTTAACCATTTCAAGTTCTACGTTGTTCAACATGGGAACAGGATCTTTTACAGTAGAAGGATGGGTTTATTTACGCTCTTACACCACTAGTGTTGCTTCTGGATTATTTGGAACAGTAGGAAGTGGTAGTAATGGATACTGTCTTAATGTTGGTCAAAATATTAACTCACTTAGAGTTACAAGTAATGCCAGTGGGCCATGGCAAGATGATATACAAGTTGCCCCGGGCAATGGTGTTCCTTTAAATACTTGGACACATTTGGCCATGGTCAAAGACGGTAACTCGCTTGTATTATATAAAAACGGTAGTATTGTAGCCAGCACCACTGGCGTTAGTAGTTGGAACTTTTCTTCTCCTAGTAATTATGGAGAAATTGCATATTTTGGAGCAGGTGTTGATACTTACTTAGATGCTTATATATCTAATATAAGAGTAGTCAAGGGCCTAGCAGTTTATACCGGAACGTTTACTGTACCAACTGGACCGCTCACTTCTACTCAATCAGCAAACCCATTTGGTGGCAGTAACAGGTGGTGGAAGTCAAGGCGGTTCAAGAGCCGGTGTTGCTGGCGGCTCAGGCGGCGGGGCTGGAGATGATAGTAGTGGTCCGTATGCTGGAGGGGCCGGTACATCCGGCCAAGGATTTGCCGGCGGTACTAGTTCAGCATCTGCATACCAAGAAGCTGGCGGTGGCGGCGGTGGCGCAGGCACCGTTGGGGCGGCAGCCGTTGCAGGTACTGGTGGCACAGGCGGAAACGGGGGCAGTGGCCTTCAATATAGCATATCAGGATCAGCAACATATTATGCAGGTGGCGGCGGCGGTGGATCAGGATACAGCGGTGGAGCAATTGGCGGAACTGGTGGATCAGGCGTAGGCGGTAATGGTGGTCTCCATGCAACAAGTGCCGCTATAGTTGGAACTATTAATAGAGGTGGCGGTGGGGGTGGCGGAACACACTATGCTCCTTATAACTTAGGTGCTGCAGGCGGCTCTGGTGTCGTTGTTATTCGTTACCCTGATGGTTACGCAGCAGCAACATTTACAGGAACGGCAACTGTAACTGTGTCAGGTGGATATAGGACATATATCTTTACTGACTCTGGAACTATTACTTTTAATGGGTCAGGTACTGCAAATTTTGTTACCGCATCAACAAGTAGTACAACAGGTGCATTGGTAGTAACCGGCGGTGTTGGCATCGGTGGTAATTTATATGTTGGCGGAACAATTTACAGAAATGGTATAGCAGTAGGATACGGTTATACTGGTAGTGCTGGTACCGGTGGAGGTGGTACCGGAACTGGCTATACAGGCAGTATTGGTCCAATTGGTTATACTGGTAGTACAGGTACTCAGGGTGTAATTGGTTACACAGGTAGTGCTGGTGCAAATGGAGTTGCAGGCGGAATAACATATTCGGTGGTCAACGCCGGTGCTAGTTCTTATACCATTGCAGGGTCAGCATCAAATCCTACACTCAAGTTGATTAAAGGATTTACTTATTACTTTACAGTTTCAGCAACCGGACATCCTTTCTGGATTAAAACATCATCAGTTACTGGAACAAGTAGTGCATATTCTTCCGGGGTAACCAATAACGGAGTTGATGCTGGCACAGTAACATTTACAGTGCCATTTGATGCACCTGCTACTCTTTATTATATTTGTCAATTCCACAGTAGCATGGCAGGAACTATAAATGTTCTAGATTCTCCTGCTGGATTTACAGGTAGTGCTGGCATAGGATATACAGGTAGTGCTGGTACTGGATATACAGGTAGTGCTGGCATAGGATATACAGGTAGTGCTGGAACCGGAGGCAGCGGAACTGGTACTGGATATACAGGTAGTATTGGACCTATAGGATATACAGGTAGTGCCGGAACCGGAGGTAGTGGCGGTTCTGGTGGCGTATCTGTGGGAACTACTGCTCCTGTATCACCAACCGAAGGAGCTCTTTGGTACATAAGTGACATTGGGGTGTTAGCAATGTATATAAATACTGGAAATGGATACTCTTGGTTAGATATTGCAGGCAAATATATAGTAGATCTTTCTATCTATAATGCATCATTGAATCCGTTTGTTGGATTATTTGAAGAATTATCACCATTATTATTCATAACGTTAAAAGATTAAAAAAGGATAGATTATGACAATAACATATAAAGTTTTAGGGCAGGTTAATCCTGTTGCAAATACTTTAACAAATGCATATATAGCACCAAGCCAAGCAGTAGTATCAACTATTAGTGTATGTAATACTGGCACCTCCGCTAGTTATAGAATAGCAGTACGTGTAGCAGGTGCCGCAATAGACCCTAAACACTATATAGTATATGACACCATAATTGATGGAAGTGATTCGGCATATTTAACTTTAGGATTAACTTTAGGATCAACTGATGTTGTCGGTGTTTATGCCAGCACTTCTACTTTAAGTTTTAATATATTTGGAAGCGAGATTAGTTAATCATGTCTGTTAAAATAGCCACTCGATCACTCGGTATACGTAAAAATAGATCGTTAGCCTATAGCAACATACTTTCAAGTGATTCCAGTAATGAAAGTTCATCCTACACTAGACCAAGCGACTGGGTAGCATTACCTACGATTACAAGTTCAGATCATAAATTTGTGGGGTTACATGCAGTCTATGAAAATTCTCCTAATTTTTGTACTGTAAGATGTACAATGTCAAGTTCTGGTACTTTTTTAATAGATTGGGGAGATGGCACCACCACCACAGCAGCAAATAATACATATCAAAGTCATTCGTTTCAATATACTAATACTGCATTTAATGGAACAATTTCTACTAGAGGATATAAACAAACTATAATTACTGTTACACCAATAACAGGAAATATCACAGCATTATATATCTATAATAGACCAAATGCCAGTGGTACAACACTTGCAGGTGTATCTACTTCTAAACTAACAAGATACACCACCGGTTGGTTGGATATATCATTAGCACTACCTTATTGTACAACGCTGCAATTTACCGATGTATCTAGTACAGAAAATCGTCTATTAGAACAAGCAAGAATATATAAGGTATCAGACAGCATGACTTCATATGGTAGTCTATTTAGACATTGTATGGCTTTTAGATCATTACCAGTTCTATATCACGGAACTAGTATGAATAACTTTAACTATATGTTTGAGTACTGTTTTAGTTTAACACACATACCAGCAGTTTTAGATTTTACCAATATTGGAACTACAAATCAAATGTTCCAATGGTGTCTTAGTTTAAGAAGTGTGACAATTTCTTTACCAAAAGTTACAAATGCTGATAGTATGTTTTCTACCTGTAAAAGATTGAAAGAAGTGAATATAACAAATTGTGGTGCCGGTTTAACTGGTGGTAATAGATTTAATGCCAGTAGTATGTTCCATAGTTGCTATAGTTTAAATTCAGTAACTATGAATAATGCAAATAATCTAAATTATTTAAATAGTACATTTCATAGTTGTTACAATTTACAGACAGTTAGAATTTCTTATGGTATTGGTAATTTATTACAAACTGATTCTACTTATCAGAACTGTCATAGTATAAAAAATGTTCCATTGTTGAATACTTCAAATGTATTCGGTATGAATAATATGCATGGTGAAAATTATGCTCTAACTTTTATACCAAGTTACAATACAGCAAATGTTACTGACATGCAGGGTACTTTTCACGGTAACCGAATGATGACACAAGCTCCTGTACTTAATACCAGTAAAGTAACTAATATGAATAGTATTTTTTCAAATTGCATGAATTTAAGAAATGATCCAGGATATAACTATAGTAGTTTAACCAGTGCAGACAGCATGTTTAGAGACTGTAGAAACTTGCGAACTATTTCTTTGAATATGCCATTAAACAACAATTTTAATTATGGTTGTTCTGGTTGTTATAATTTACTCAGTGTAACAATGATTACAGGAAAAAAAACAATGAGATATATGGGTAACTCTTTTAATAGTTGCCATTCATTACCTAATGAAAATTTTAAATGGACATTTACTACAGGTACTACAACACAAACATATACGGGTAATATTTATATACAGGATCCAACTGGCCGAGGTGATGATCAATCTGGCTGGATATCTACAGATAATTCGTTTTGGAATATACGTGGCATGACCATAACAATAAGTGGTACTAGTTTAACTAATGGAACAACTTACGATGGGGTTATCTCGGGATATACTAATCCTACTACCTATTATATTATAGAAACCGATGAAGGGTCTCAGATAAGATTATCTACTACAAAAGGAGGTACTCCAGCCCCTGGCTTTTCAAACCCAACTGGATTACCCACAGGTGGTTTAACATTTGTACTTGAGGGGTTGAATATTCAAGATATGGATGGTATGTTCCAATATTGTCATTCATTCCGTACCCCACCAACATTTCCAACTGAGATAACTTCTCCAAATGCTATTAGACGTGCCGATGGAATGTTTTACGAATGTATGAGTATTAATACTGCAACGGATTATTTTATGAATACGGCAAATATGTGGTATCTTGGAAGTATATTTAGACATAATAACTCTTTACTAAGAGCACCAGCATTATTATGTGATTCTGCACTGGATATGAGTTATATGTATGAAAGTTGTTATGCATTGCAATATATACCAACTTACACCGCAACCAATGTAACCAGTTATAATAATTTTGCATCTAGTTGTTATGATCTACATAAAGCACCAATAATGAGTTTATCTACTGTTAGTACAAATAACGGTTCCTTGTTTGGAAGTTGCTATAGTTTAATAGATGGTAGTGGTATAACTAATTCATATGCTAGCCTTTCTTTTGATAATTGCCAACTTAGTGGTGCTTCATTAGATGCAATATATACCAATTTACCAACAACATCAGGTAAAAATATAAACGTAACTAACAATTGGGGGTCAATCTCTTCAGGATCTGCAGGCACATGGAATGCACCGCATACTCCAAGTATAGCCACAGCCAAAGGCTGGACAGTAAGTTCTTAAAGGATATATCATGGATGAAATAATAGTTGATGTTGATGATACCAGTGGATTTTATAGGGTAGATGAAGATATATTATGGTGGGCACCTAACGCCGTTTGGGCTCCAACTTATACTCTATTAAAAGAAGAACATGAAACGTATACCTATCCTACTGAGGGCGGTTGGATATGGTGCAATACTGTGGCGGCAGCCGAATTACATTTTAATAAAAAAATGCCAACAACTACTGAAGACAAATCTAAAAAGGTATAATGATGATATTTCCATCGTCACCTTCGAATAATCAAACGTATATAGCACCTGATAATATAACATACAAATATGACAGTACTAGAAACTTATGGATTAGAATATTTGACATAGGTGCCCTTGGATATACTGGTAGTATTGGCTATACAGGTAGCACAGGTACACAAGGGGTGATTGGATTTACTGGTAGTACTGGAACACAGGGTAGTGTTGGATATACCGGCAGTCTAGGATATACCGGCAGTCTAGGATATACCGGATCAATAGGAAGTTTTACAGGAACTACTGCCCAAGTTGTTAATATTACAAATATCACTGCTTCGACATCATATGATTCTGGTGCATTAATTGTATCTGGTGGTATTGGTGTTAAAGGATCTCTGAGAGTTGGTGGCGTTATTGCTGATCCATCAGGGGCAACTCCATTACTTGAGTATATGGTTGTAGCCGGTGGTGGTGGTTCTGGTAATGATACACCCGGTTGGGCTGGTGGCGGTGGTGCTGGAGGATTATTTTATCTCTCTACTGGCACAGTATCTCCAACTGTTGTTTATACCATTACTGTAGGATCAGGTGGTGCACCGTCGGCTAATGGATTAGATTCGGTTGCATTTGGTAAAACTGCATTGGGTGGTGGTGCTGGAGGTGTACGTAATAATACAAGAATCCCAGGATCTAATGGTGGATCGGGAGGTGGTGGTGGCAGTCCAACTTATTATGGCAATTTTGACTGGCCTGCGGGTATAGGATTGCAATCTACTAGTACAAGTGGTGGTTACGGCTTTGATGGCTCACTGGGTAATCATTATAATTACGGTAACATACCCGGTAATGGAGGTGGTGCTGGAGGTGCTGCTACTAGCGACTGGACCAATACAGGCTCCCCTGGAACTGGACGGTTATATTCACAATTTGGTATGTTTGGAACTGATGCTTCAAATAGCACTGCATCCGCTTCTGGTAAGGGATATTTTGCAGGTGGCGGCGGCGGTTCAAGTTCTGCTACTGTTCCTGGCGGCGGCGGCCTTACATCTAATGGTGCTACTAATACTGGTGGTGGTGGTGGTGCTGGCCCTAGAAACGGAGGGTCTGGTATTGTTATTATTCGATTCTTAGCCTCATACTCTACTTCTTCCGTAAAAACTACAGGAAGTCCAACTGTAGTAAATGCTAGTGGCTATAACATTTATGCATTTACTCAATCGGGCACAATAACTTTTGGACCCGATACCAATGTTTCATCAACATCAACCACTACAGGTGCATTAGTTGTTAGTGGAGGAGTTGGAGTAGGTGGTAATCTATATGTTGGCGGAACAATTTATCAAAATGGTGTAGCGGTAGGTAGTGCAGGCACTGGCACAGGCGGAAGTTTTGATGGTTCATCCATAATAAACATTACTAATACTACAAGTTCTACATCAACTACAACAGGTGCATTAGTTGTTAGTGGGGGAGTTGGAGTAGGTGGTAATATATATAGCAGTGGTAATATTAGTGTTAGTGGAAGTGGAAATAGCAATGTAAATGGTATTTTAACTGTGGCTGGGTCTTTTTCAGCATTACCATCGCCATCAACTGTTGAATACTTAGTAGTTGCAGGGGGAGGCGCTGGCGGCCTAGGTAATAATACTGGTTATGAAACTGGCGGCGGCGGTGGCGGTGGGTTTTTATCTGATACATTTATACCTTCAGGCTCAACAACATATATTATTACAATAGGTAACGGCGGTGCAACTGGGACCACTGGATCAAATTCATCAGTATTTGGACAAACAGCAATAGGTGGAGGAAGGGGCGGCGGCCAAGCAAGTACTCCAGGCGGCATAGGTGGCAATGGTGGCAGTGGTGGCGGTGGTTGCCATCCTCAAACAGCCGGAGGCATAGGTGTTTATCCTGGATCGACTTATATAAGTGCTGCTAGACAAGGTTATAATGGTGGAACTCCAAATGGTAATGGTGTAGGTGCAGGTGGCGGTGGTGCAGGTGGTGCTGGTGTGTATGGAGTTGGTGGTGTTGGTTTACAATCATCTATATCCGGAGCATCAACATATTATTCAGGCGGTGGTGGCGGGGGACAAACTGGAGGAGCCGGTGGTGCTGGTGGCGGTGGTGCGGATAGTGGTTCGCCTGTTGGAATTAATGGAACTGTTAACACAGGTGGTGGTGGCGGCGGCGCTACTGGTTCTGGAAGTTCAGCCGGTGGTTCAGGCGGATCTGGCATTATTGTCATTCGTTATATTGACACTGCGGCACCAGCATCAGCGACAACCGGATCTCCAACATATACAGTAACCGGTGGATATAGAATTTATAAGTTCACTAGCAGTGGAAGTATTACTTGGCCAACTACAACTCAAAATAGCACAAGTCCAATAACCGGAGCATTAATAGTTGGCGGTGGAGTTGGTATTGGTCAAAATTTAACAGTTGGTGGAGTTATAAATGCTACTAACATAACCACATTCCCTGCTGGATCAAATGCCAGTTTGTTAATTGACCCAGATGGCGTAGGTGATTTAATTATCAGTACCGCCACTGAGGTTATTATCTATAGTACACTTACTTCAATATCACCTACAACCGGTGCATTAGTAGTAACGGGTGGTGTTGGTATTGGTAACAGTTTATATATAGGTAATAATGTTAATGTTAGTGGAAACAACAATGTAACTGGAAACGAAAATGTAATTGGTATATTAACTGTGTCTGGTTTGCCAGCAGCACCGGTGTCTACAGTTGAAGTATCTGCTTGGGGCGGCGGCGGTGCTGCGGGCGGCACAGGAGGCGGTGAATTCTGTTATGGTGGTGGTGGTGGATTTGCTCGATCAAATATATCAATAACAGCTGGGACTGTATATACTGTTGCTGTGGGTGGCGGCGGGCAACTTGGTACTCAAGGATGTGTTACAGGTACTGGTGGTGCGGGGGGTACTAATGG
>ENA-OSIY01001626-OSIY01001626.1-marine-metagenome-genome-assembly--contig:-NODE-1626-length-11962-cov-7.983593_pt1 | contig 11962 bp, 9 predicted proteins | sample MGYA00237884_ERZ534233 | MGnify/ENA primary metagenome ERZ534233 (study PRJEB26412, sample SAMN06343840) | marine metagenome | isolation source: estuarine water | place: USA: Columbia River Estuary... | reverse complement strand
AAACCAATCTCATCGCATTAGCGTTGATCGCAACATTAATCAGTAGCCCACAAGCAATTCCTGCGGGTAAGACATCACTTGTTGTTAAAGAACCAGTGCGATCTTCAAAATCAATTCCTAACACGATATTAAGTGGCACAGGAATTCCATTAAAAACTCTTGGCATAGATGGTGATTTCTATATTGATGTGAAGAATGCAAATCTCTATGGTCCTAAAACAAAAGGGGTGTGGAAGTTAGCAACTACATTGCGAATTGCTGATACAAAAGAGATGGTAGTTCCAGTTGCTGGTATAGATGGAGCTAAAGGAAACACAGGAGAACAGGGTTTAACAGGTGCTAATGGAACCAACGGAATAGATGGAGCAAAAGGAGCAGATGGAGCAAAGGGTGCTACAGGATTAACAGGTGCAACTGGATCATCTGGTTACACAGGTGCCACAGGCTCTGTTGGTGCAACTGGTGCTAAAGGTGAAACGGGAGCAACAGGTTTAGCTGGAGCTGCAGGAACTAATGGAACAGCAGGAGCAAAAGGTGACACTGGCACAGCTGGCACTAATGGAGTTGATGGAAGTAAAGGTGATGCCGGATTAGCTGGAGCTAAAGGTGATGCAGGAATACAAGGAATTAAAGGTGATACAGGATTAACAGGCAGTTCAGGAGCAGCTGGTGGTACAGGTGCAACTGGTGCTGCGGGGATTAGTAATGCGCAGTGGGTTGCAATGCCATTGATGACTCTCGCAAGTGATTCTCCAGATGGATCTACACCATGGGTAAATTTTGGAGTCGCATCGGCAGACGGTTCATTCACTTTCCAAATCATTTTGGATGGCACACTTTCAGGTACGCCACCAACACTTCTTTCAATAAAACTCGAAGTTCAAGCAGGAGGTGTGGCATCAAATATGAACTTACAAATTATGTGTACCGACGGGATTAGTTTTGTGAATGGAAGTGCGGGAAGACGTATTCAATATGTAGCTTTTGGCACAATTACTTCAGCTGCAACCAGCACATTATTGAAGGCACGAGTTTCAGATATGAAAGGCAATATTTCAGGTTTAATTCTTTCCTTTAACGGCACCGCCCTCATAACCAAGGTCGGTTCCATCGGATAAATATGTGGAGCGGGTGACCGGGATCGAACCGGCATGGCCAGCTTGGAAGGCTGGGGCTCTACCATTGAGCTACACCCGCATGTGGTGCGTAGGGCTAAAGGTACTGGGTCGGTAAGAGATGAGTGAAATCTCCTCTAGACTCTCGCTTTGCGCCTCGGGGCGTAGCGTAGTGGCTAGCGCGCCTGCTTTGGGAGCAGGAGATCGGGAGTTCGAATCTCCCCGCCCCGACCAGTTCTCTTTAACTTGTTACCTGACTTAGGAGTATTTGTGAAAAGCACCATCGAGACACTTTCCCCAACACGCGTTCGCCTCGATATTGAAGTTGCTTACAGTGAAATGACTACACACGTAGCTGATGCTTATAAGAAGGTAGCAACACAAGTAAACATTCCTGGTTTTCGCAAAGGCAAAGTTCCTGCATCAATGATTGATCAGCGCGTTGGCCGCGGAACTGTTTTAGATGAGGCCATCAACGCAGCTCTTCCAGATTTCTATGGCCAGGCAGCTCGCGAACACACTGTGGCAGTTATCGGACGTCCAGTTGTTGATGTTAAAGAGTTTGTTGATAACGAGAAGCTTGTTTTCACTGTTGAAGTAGATGTGCGCCCAGAAGTTACTTTGCCTGATTTCTCAAAGATTGAAGTTGTAGTAGATGACGTCACTGTCTCAGATGCAGATATCGATGAGCAGATTGAATCTCTGCGCACACGCTTTGGAACACTCACAACAGTGGAGCGCAAAATTGCCAATGGTGACTTTGCAACTCTAGATATGAACGCCTTTATTAACGGTGAAACCGTTGAAGGTGGACAGGCAAATGATCTTTCCTATGAAGTTGGTTCAGACAAGATGATTCCTGGACTTGATGAGATTTTGATTGGTATGGCCGTTGGTGAAACAAAGCGCTTTGAAACTGAGCTTGTTGGTCAACAAGAGGGTGAAAAGGGTGAAGTAGAGGCAACAGTTAAGGCAGTCAAAGAGCGCGAGCTCCCACCTGTTGATGATGCTTTTGCAAAGCTTGCCTCAGAGTTTGATACTTTGGCCGAGCTTCGTGAAGATTTCCGCGAGCGCCTAAGCCGTGTGAAGAAGATGGAACAAGGAACACAGGCACGCGATCGCCTTATTAAAAAACTATTGGCAGATCTAGATATTCCAGTCCCAGATGCTCTGGTTGAGACAGAAGTCAATGATCACCTAGAGGGCGAAGGCCGCTTGGAAGATGCCGCTCACCGCACTGAAGTAGATGGTGAAGTTCGAGCATCTTTAAAGTCTGATTTCCTACTCGATGCAATCGTTCAAAGTGAAGATGTTCAGGTCACTGAGATTGAACTCACTGAGTACTTAGTTCGCACATCACAGCGCTATGGAATGGCTCCTCAGCAATTTGCGGAAGAGCTACAAAAAGCTGGCCAGATTTCACAGTTGGTTGCAGAAGTAACGCGCGCAAAGGCGTTGGCATCAGTCCTTGGTCGCATTACGGTTAAAGATGCATCAGGTGCGGTAATTGATCTTGAAGCGTTGCGCCCACAGCCAACACCTGCTGACTTAGTCGAAGAGGCTTAATACTCTTTAGCCCTGAGCGAACATCGCCCAGTTCACGCTCCAATGTGGCCAAACCGGGAAGCATTTACTCCCCAATATTGTTAGGGTCACTACAGGTAAAAAATACAGGAGGAAATTGACGTGGATTTAGAAAGCAAAATGAAGGACCAGATTTACAACCGCTTGCTTGAAGAGCGCATTGTTTTCTTGTCAGGTGAAGTCCGTGATGACATGGCCAATATGGTGTGTGCTCAACTACTTCTTCTCTCTTCTTTGGATCCAAAGAAAGATATTTTCTTATACGTCAACTCACCAGGTGGATCTGTTACTGCGGGTATGGCTGTCTTTGACACTATGCAGTTAATTCCAAATGATGTTGCAACCGTTACCTTTGGAATGGCTGCATCAATGGGTCAGTTCCTTCTCACTTCTGGTGCCAAGGGAAAGCGTTATGCAACTAAGAGCTCTCGTATCTTGATGCACCAGCCACTGGGTGGAATTGGTGGAACAGCTATTGATATTCGTATTCAAGCTGAGCAAATGGCGATTACAAAGCAAACTCTTTCAGAGCTAAACGCTTTGCACACTGGTCAAAGCCTAGAAAAGATTCTGGCAGACTCAGATCGTGATAACTGGTTTAACGCCGGTGATGCTAAGGATTATGGCTTTGTGGATCATGTAGTTACTTCGCTGGGACAAATCACTGGAGGAAAAGCGTAATGACTATTCACGAGATTAACTCACGCTACGTTCTTCCCACTGTTGAAGAAAAAACTGCCTATGGATACAAGCGTCAAGATCCATACACAAAGCTATTTGAAGAGCGCATCATTTTCATGGGTCAGCCAATTGATGACACAGTTGCAAACGATGTTATGGCTCAGCTCTTGACTCTGGAATCTATGGATCCAGATCGCGACATCATGATCTACATCAACTCACCTGGTGGATCTTTCACAGCGCTCACAGCTATCTATGACACTATGCAGTTTGTGCGCCCAGACATCAGCACTATTTGCTTGGGTCAAGCAGCATCTGCAGCAGCGGTAATCCTTGCAGGAGGTGCAAAGGGAAAGCGTTACGCCCTTGAGCACTCACGTATTTTGATTCACCAACCTTCATCAGAAGGTGGCGGTCAGGCATCTGATATCGAAATTCAAGCTCGCGAAATCGATCGAATCTCTCGCTTGCAGGAAGATCTGTTATCACGCCACGTTGTGAAGTCATCTGAAGAGATTCGCAAAGATATCGAGCGCGACAAGATTCTTACAGCAGCAGAAGCTGTTGAGTACGGAATCATTGATCAGGTATTGGCATCACGTAAGGGCAAGCCAACTAAGTAATCTTGTTTATGAAACTATTTGAGGCGGGCTCCCTTTGGTCATACAAGGGATACCGTCTCTTTTGGTTTTCTAATGCAATCTTTGTTCTAGGTGCATCAGCATTTCCTATTGCATTAGCGGTAACAGTCCTTGATGCCGGAGGAACAGCAACTTCTCTGGGTTTAATCCTTGGAGCACGCGTGCTTTCAGGTGTTGTCTTTGCACCATTTGCTGGGGTGTGGGCAGACAGATTACCTCGCAGAAATGTAATGATTGGCGCGGATTTATTTAGAGCAGCAATTGTTACCTCAATGATTTTTGTTTCAGCCCCATCAATGCCGCATATCTTGTTAGGCCTTGCAGTTTTTCTTGTGGGAGTGGGAGATGCTTTTGGCGCAGCTGCAGCGGGCGCAATAATTCCAAGCCTTGTGCCAGATGAAAAACTTCCGGCAGCAAATGTTGCTCGTAACATTATGACTAAGGGTGCGACCATCGTGGGTCCAGGTATTGGCGGAGCATCAGTGTTTTTGATTGGTGGCAGACTTACCTTCCTTATCACTGCAATAGCCTTTGTAATAGGTACTTACTTCCTCTTTAAGATTGAAGAGGACATCAACATCAATAAGCGTGCCCAAGAGCCCTTCTTTGTTGAACTACGTGAGGGCTTGCGCACGGTGAGAGATATTCCTTGGATTGGTGCTTTTATTCTTATGGTCTCAGTTCAGTTGATGGTTGTTATTGCGGCAGAGACTGTTTTGTTGCCAGTTATCAGCCGACGCGAATTTGACTCAAATACTCCATTTGCATTGGCAGCATCCTCTTTTGCAGTCGGCAGCATTATTTCAGCGCTGGTCTGCGTCAAAATTAAGGTCAAACACGAAGGCTATGTTTCTATCTTTGTCTGGATGTTTATCATTATCGCTCCATTGGCTTTGGCATTTCCGGTTTCAGGAACATTCATCGTTGTTGCATATTTGTTCGCTGGATTTTCAGTGGGTCCGTGGGAGGCGTGGTGGTCATCTGCTGTGCAAAGAGAAGTTCCACCACATCTGCAAGGGCGTGTGTTTTCAATTGATCACATGGGTTCTGCTGGATTAATGCCCATTGGCATGGCCTTGATTGGACCAGCAGTTACATTCTTTGGCGAAAAAGAACTACTCATCGGCGCATCAATTTTTCATGTGTTGATTAGCTTTGCGATTCTTCGAGTTCCTGGGGTGAAAGATATGAAAATGCCCGCTAATTATTCTTACGGCGAACACAAGTAAGCGCAAAAACCCCAGCATAAATCCATGGGAGAACGTAAAATTAACCCATGACCAGAATCGGTGAAACAAGCGACTTGCTCAAGTGTTCCTTCTGCGGAAAAACTCAGAAGCAAGTAAAGAAACTCATTGCCGGACCTGGCGTCTATATCTGCGATGAATGTATTGAACTGTGTAATGAGATCATTGTTGAAGAGCTCTCCGAGGCATCTTCCCTTGGACTTGCTGAACTACCTAAGCCACAAGAAATCTTTGAATTCTTAGATCAATATGTCATCGGGCAAAATCGTGCGAAGAAGTCACTTTCAGTTGCTGTCTATAACCACTATAAGCGCGTGCAAAGTGGCAACCGCGAAGATCAAATTGAATTAGCTAAATCAAATATCTTGTTACTTGGCCCAACGGGTTGCGGTAAGACGCTGATGGCTCAAACTCTTGCACGCATGCTCAACGTGCCATTTGCTATTGCAGATGCAACTGCCCTTACTGAGGCTGGCTATGTGGGTGAAGATGTTGAAAACATTTTGCTTAAGCTTCTACAAGCTGCCGATTACGATGTTAAAAAGGCTGAAACAGGAATTATCTACATCGATGAAATCGATAAGGTTGCTCGCAAATCTGAGAACCCATCTATTACACGCGATGTTTCCGGTGAAGGTGTTCAGCAAGCGCTATTGAAGATTCTTGAAGGAACTGTTGCATCTGTGCCACCACAAGGTGGCCGCAAACATCCACACCAAGAGTTCATTCAAATCGACACAACTAATGTTCTCTTTATCGTTGGTGGGGCATTTTCTGGATTAGAGAAGATTATTGAAAGCCGTGTTGGTAAATCAGGGGTGGGCTTTAATGCCACTTTGCAGGATGCAACTGATAAGAACCGTAAAGATATCTTTGCCGATGTCATGCCAGAGGATCTTTTGAAGTTTGGAATGATTCCTGAATTTATTGGCCGCTTGCCAGTTCTTACTAGCGTTGAGAACTTGGATAAGCAAGCGCTCATGCAGATTTTGACTGAGCCAAAGAACGCTCTTGTGAAGCAGTATCAACGCCTCTTTGATTTAGATAACGTTGAATTAGAGTTTGATGCCCCAGCCTTGGATGCAATTGCAGATCTTGCACTTGATCGCGGAACGGGTGCTCGCGGCCTTCGCGCCATCATGGAATCAACGCTTTTGAGTGTGATGTATGACGTTCCTAGCCGTGGCGATGTAGCAAAAGTCATTGTGAACAAAGATTGCATCGAAAATGGGGCGCAACCTGAATTTATTAAACGAACTGGTGATATTCCAAAGCGCTCACGCGCAGCAAAGGGTCAAGAGGAGAAGAGCGCATAATCTAGACTGCTCCTTATGTCCGGCGACCTAGCTTCCAGTTTTTCACCAGCTGATATCGAAGCAACCCTGTATCAAAAGTGGGTCAGCGCTGGCTACTTCACGGCAGATGCATCATCTAGCAAACCAGCTTTCTCAATTGTTTTGCCACCACCGAATGTGACAGGTGTTTTACATATTGGTCACGCACTTGATCAAACACTTCAAGATTGTTTGTCTCGCATGAAGCGCATGAAGGGCTTTGAAGTTCTATGGCTACCTGGAATGGACCATGCAGGAATTGCAACACAAAACGTTGTTGAAAAGCAGTTAGCTGCTGGTGGTAAATCTCGTCATGATTTAGGACGCGAAGCATTTGTTAAGAAAGTCTGGGAATGGAAGGCTGAATCTGGCGGAGCAATTCTTGAACAGATGAAGCGACTTGGTTCATCTGTTGATTGGTCACGTGAGCGCTTCACTATGGATGAAGCGATGTCTAACTCTGTAGTTACTTTGTTTAAGAAGATGCATGATGCGGGCTTAATTTATCGCGCAGAGCGAATCATTAACTGGTGTCCTCGTTGTTTAACTGCGCTCTCAGATATTGAAGTAGAGCACCACGATGATTCAGGTGAGTTTGTTTCAGTTCGATATGGTGAAGGCGAACAGAGCATTACCGTTGCAACCACTCGCCCAGAGACAATGATGGGTGATGGGGCAGTGGCCGTGCACCCAGATGATCCACGCTATAAGCACATGGTTGGCACATCAGTGTTATTGCCACTTGTTAATCGCATGATTCCAATTATTGCCGATGAGTTAGTTGATCCTGATTTTGGAACGGGCGCGGTGAAAGTAACTGCAGCCCATGATCCCAATGACTTTGAAATGGCCATTCGCCACAATGTTCCATTCGTAGTAATCATGAATGAGCACGGTGTCATGGATGGCACTGGAACTGAGTTTGATGGCATGGATCGATTTGAAGCACGCGTGGCTGTTGTTGAAAAATTACGCTCATTAGGTCGCATCGTTGCTGAAAAGCGTCCATACATTCACGCAGTGGGTCACTGTTCACGCTGTGACACAACAGTTGAACCACGTTTATCTAAGCAGTGGTTCGTAAAGGTTGCACCTCTTGCTAAAGCTTCAGCTGATGCTGTGCGCAATGGTTTAGTAACTATTGAACCTAAAGAGTTAGAGCCACGTTATTTTGATTGGGTAGATAACATGCATGACTGGTGTATTTCTCGCCAGCTCTGGTGGGGTCACCGCATTCCTGTTTGGTATGGACCAAATGATGAAGTTGTTGTTGTTGGTCCAGGTGAATCAGCACCTGCTGGTTATACACAAGATCCAGATGTTTTAGATACCTGGTTCTCTTCAGGACAATGGGCATTTTCAACTTTTGGTTGGCCAGAAAAAACCGCAGATTTAGCTAAGTTCTATCCAACCTCAGTTCTAGTAACTGGCTATGACATCTTGTTCTTCTGGGTAGTGCGCATGATGATGATGAGTACTTTTGCCATGGATGGTGTGCCACCGTTTAAGACAATCATGCTGCATGGTTTGGTGCGCGATCAATTTGGTAAAAAGATGTCTAAGAGTCGCGGAAATGTTATTGATCCTATTGAGTTTATGGACAAGTACGGCGCAGATGCTCTGCGCTTTACGTTAGCCCGCGGTGCGAATCCAGGCACAGATCAAGCACTTGCTGAAGATTGGATTGGTGGCTCACGTAACTTTGCTACCAAGCTCTGGAACGCCACACGCTTTGCCATGATGAATGGGGCAACGGTTGAAGGAGAGCTTCCAGCCGTTGAGTCCCTGAACGCTATTGATAAGTGGATTCTTAGCCGTTTGTCTGAAACTATCTCTGAAGTTGACTCTCTGCTTGAAAAATATGAGTTTGCTCGAGCTTGCGAACTTTTGTATCACTTTGCTTGGGATGACTTATGCGACTGGTACTTAGAGCTATCTAAGGAAACCTTTGCAGGAGATGAAACAGACAAGACTAAGCGCGTTCTAGGTCATGTTCTTGATCAACTCCTACGTCTTTTGCACCCAGTAATGCCATTTATTACGGAGCAGCTCTGGACCACTTTAACTGGGGCGGAATCACTTGTTATTGCAACGTGGCCCGTGGCAAATGCTGCCCACGTTGATAAGGCATCAGAGAAGCTAGTTGCTGAGATGCAAGAGATCATCACCGATGTTCGCAGATTTAGAAATGATCAAGGAATTAAGACTTCGCTCAAGATTCCTGCACGATTTGTGGCCAAGGGTGCCGTTGCCGATTATGCAAGTGCGATGGCATTTGTTTTGCGACTTGAACTAGGTGAGATTACGCCAAGTGCAAAGGTTGAAATCGGTTCAGTAAAAGTTGAGTTTGATTTAACTGGATCCATTGATGTTGTTGCCGAGCGTGCACGTCTAGAGAAAGATTTAGCTGCAGCGATTAAGGATAAGCAAACTGCTGAGGTGAAACTCAACAATGATGGTTTCATGGCTAAAGCACCTGAAAGCGTTGTAGTTGAAATCCGTGAACGACTTGCTAAAACAAGTACTGACATCGAACGAATCACTGCCCAGCTTGGCGCACTACCTCAAGCATGATTATTTCACCCGATGATCAAGAGCGCGTTGATGCAATAGAGCAAGCGCTGCTAGCGCGCTGGCCTGAAGTTCGAATTGATCCAACAACAGAGCGCATCGCAGCGTTGGTTGATATTTTAGGTTCACCGCAACTTACATACCCAACGATTCATGTGGGTGGAACAAATGGAAAGACCACCACAACACGAATGATTGATTCTTTGTTATTTGCCCATGGTCTGCGCACAGGACGCTTTACTAGTCCACATCTTGAAACCTATCGTGAACGTATTGCTATTAATGGTGAGCCTATTGACCCTAAAGATTTAATCTTTGCTTATAACGATATCGCTGCATATTTAGATTTAATGGATGAAAAGTTTGAACATCCCATCTCTTTCTTTGAGGCAATCACAGCCCTTGGCTTTGTTGCCTTTGCTGAGCACCCCGTAGATGTTGGCGTTATTGAAGTTGGCATGGGCGGACAGTGGGATGCAACCAATGTTGTTGATGCTGATGTCTCAGTAATCATGCCTATTGGCTTTGATCACATGGAATATCTAGGAAATACGCTCCATGAAATCGCTGCAACTAAGGCTGGAATCATTAAAGAAGGTGGCTTTGTTGTCTTAGCTCAACAAGAGCCAGAGGCAGCTAAAGAGTTAATTCGCAAAGCTGCCGAGGTTGGCGCAGATGTTGTGCGAGAAGGTGTTGAGTATTCAGTTGCCTCTAGAGCAATTGCCGTTGGGGGACAGCTACTTACTATTCAAGGTATACACGACACATACGATGAAATCTTTCTACCCTTACATGGAAAGCACCAAGCAGCCAATGCTGCTAGTGCACTAGTTGCAGTGGAAGCTTTCTTTGGAGATCAACCGCTAGATATTGAAGCGGTACGGGCAGGTTTTGCTGCAGTGACTTCACCTGGGCGCTGTGAGGTGGTGCACCGTGATCCAACAGTGATTTTGGATGCTGCACATAATCCCCATGGTGCTAAAGCCTTAGCCCAGACGCTTAAGAGTGAGTTTAACTTTGATGAGATTGTGGCCGTTGTGGGTGTTTTTGGCGATAAAGATGGCCTTGGAATCTTGCAAGAGCTAGAACCGATTGTTGATCATGTCATTGTCACCCAAAGTTCTTCTACGCGTGCCATGTCATCATCTGATTTAGAAAAGCTAGCAACCTCTGTTTTTGGCAATGATCGAGTATTTGAAGTCAAAGATTTAGATACCGCCCTTGATCGCGCCGTGGGAGATGCAACTAGACCGTTGAGTGAAGATACCGTTGGAATTATTGTGACCGGCTCGGTTGTTACAGTTGGAGAAGCTAGAACCTATTTAAGAAAGAAGTTTGCAAAATGAAAGTTTTAGGAGCGATTGTTCTTGTTATGGAGAGCTTGAGTTTAGGTTTTGCGATTTTGCTTGCGACCAAAGATCAATCAACGGCTGCCTTAATCTATGGCTCAGTAATTTCCCTCCTTCTCTTTCTCAATGCCGGCATTCTCAAGCGACGTTCAGGTTTATACATCGGCTCCATTTTGCAGATTTTCATGATTAGTTTCGGCTTCTTCGTCCCATCCTTCTTTGTTATTGGGGTGATATTCCTAGGACTATGGGTCGCGGCCATCATTGTGGGCCGCAAGGGAGAAGCTGCGCGTGCGGCTCTTATGGCGCAAGCAGGGGAAAAGGCCTAATAGACTAGGCAGGTGAGCACAGAGAAAACCTTGATCCTGGTTAAGCCAGACGGAGTCCGTCGTGGTTTAGTGGGCGAAGTTATCTCTCGTGTTGAAACAAAGGGATATTCCATCGAAGCGTTACGTTTACTTAACGCTGATCGCGCATTACTTGAACGACACTATGCAGAACATATTGGTAAGCCATTTTATGAGCCACTCGTTGAGTTCATGATGTCAGGACCAATCGTTGCAATGGTTGCTTCAGGTAATCGTGTTATCGAAGGATTTCGTTCCTTAGCTGGAGTTACTGATCCAACAGTTGCAGCGCCCGGAACAATCCGTGGTGACTTAGCTGGTGATCAAGGCACCAAAGTAGTTCAGAATATTGTGCATGGCTCAGATTCATCTGAATCAGCTTTGCGCGAGATTCAAATTTTCTTCCCCAAATAATCAAGGAGTGCAAAAGTATGAGTTCACAGAGCAGAATGTCTTTCATCGGTCGTGATATGGCCGTTGACCTTGGAACTGCAAACACGCTTGTTTATGTGCGCGGACGTGGCATTGTTTTGAACGAGCCATCTGTAGTTGCCGTCAACCAAGATACTGGTGGAATTTTAGCTGTGGGTCTTGAAGCCAAGAAGATGATTGGCCGTACTCCAGGAAACATCGTTGCTATTCGCCCACTTAAAGATGGTGTGATTGCAGACTTTGAGACAACTGAGCGCATGCTGCGCTACTTTATTCAAAAGGTGCACCGTCGCCGCTACTTAGCTAAGCCTCGTATTGTTGTGTGTGTTCCATCAGGTATCACTGGTGTTGAGCAGCGCGCAGTAAAGGATGCGGCATATGCCGCTGGTGCTCGTAAGGTTTATATTATTGAAGAGCCAATGGCAGCAGCTATTGGTGCAGGTCTTCCAATCCATGAGCCAACAGGAAACATGGTTGTAGATATTGGTGGCGGTACTACTGAGGTTGCAGTTATCTCACTCGGCGGAATTGTTTGTTCACTATCAATTCGCGTAGGCGGAGATGAGCTCGATCAATCGATTATCAACTGGGTTAAGCGTGAATTCTCACTACTTTTGGGAGAGCGCACAGCTGAGGAAATTAAGATGGCTATCGGTTCTGC
>ENA-OSIY01001625-OSIY01001625.1-marine-metagenome-genome-assembly--contig:-NODE-1625-length-11964-cov-5.934046_pt1 | contig 11964 bp, 6 predicted proteins | sample MGYA00237884_ERZ534233 | MGnify/ENA primary metagenome ERZ534233 (study PRJEB26412, sample SAMN06343840) | marine metagenome | isolation source: estuarine water | place: USA: Columbia River Estuary... | reverse complement strand
AGTGTTGATAGAAGTGAAAGTGGTTTCATTGTTGATACTTTAGGTAGAGGTGATTTAAAAAGTCAATCTAGTGAAAGAATTTATAAAGGTTTCATCAAGAAATTCAACGGGGAATTGTTTTACGCTCCATATGATAGGGATAGAGATTATTTGTTATACGCAACTGATATTACTAGTTTAGGTGCTATCAATCAATGTGATTGGGAAGGTAAACCTAGTTTCCACGAACATCTTTTACCAACAACATATAAGATACCACCATTAACTAATGTTGATGAACCAAACGTAGCTAAAATGGCTGATAGCAAATCTAGTGAAGCGTTATTATTCACTTTCACATGTGTTTCTATGAAAACTAATCAAACCCAAATAAATAACATAAAAAGATTATGTGAGATAGGTGTTGGGTTAGACGAGGATAGAAATGATGAGCCAAATGGGGTTTCTAAAGACTATGTGATTGATGTTCAAGATATTGATGACCAATTTGTTAGAGATGGGTTAATAGTAGCTAATTCTAATTCACTAACATTAACAACTGGTGGTTTAAATAGTGATTTTGTTGGGTCTGATTATAGTAATTTTAGAAATTTTTCAAATAGAACTATCAAGCAAGCTAAGGGTAATTCATTCTACATGTATTTTGGTACTTCACCAAATAATAGTGCTGTGGATAAAATGAATAATAAATATTTCACACCATGTGAACAAGTTTTTGCACCACCGTTTATAATAAATGGTGTTGTTAGTGATGTAACATTTTTAGGTGGTAATGATGGTGGTATTGATATTAGTATTATTGGTGGTAGTGAGCCATTTACATATTCTTGGGATAATGGTCAAATAACTGAAGATTTAAATAATTTAATCGCTGGTGAATACACTGTTACTGTTATTGATGATAATGGTAGTACTAATAAAAGAAAATTTACAGTTAGAGAACCTTCACCAATTAGAGTAGATTATACTACGAATACAACCAGTGGTCCAACAAATTCTGATGGTTCATTATGTATCACATCAATTATTGGTGGTAATGGTAACTATTCAGTTAGTCTAATAGGTCCAACTGGGAATCCAACTACTATTGTGGTTAATAACCCACAACCTAATTTTTGTTTTACTGGTTTAACTGTTGGGACATATTATTTAAATGTTTCTGATAGTAGTACAATACCTTTAACAAATGATAGTGTTGTTGAGATAGTAGCACCTTCATTATTAACTGCTGTGATTACTTTCACATCACCTTTTTGTTATGGACCTGATGATGATAATGATGCTTTTATTGGTATTGCACCTAGTGGTGGTACACCACCATATACTGTTGTAACTTCAGGACCTATCACTGGTGGTACTGAAACATACTCATCTTCATTATTAAATCAATATGGTTTGTATGAGGGTAATTACCTAGTTACTATAACCGATTTATTTGGTCAAGTAGTTACTGGGTCTGGGTTTATAGATATACCATTAGCGTTAGAAATAGAAGTTTCATCAAACCAAGTGTTTGACCTTGGGGTATTACCTTATCAAATGTCTTTAAATAATTTGGTGATAATATTAAATTATACTACACCATATGATTTAACTAATCAGAATAAAACATATTATATTAAATATAGATATACATCAGTCATTGGTTTTAGATATGCTTATTATAGATTCACCCCAAATTCACCTAGTGATTACGGTGTTTATGAAAATGGTGGATTACAATTCACATCTTCATTATTAACATTAGTTGGGACTACTAACAGCCCAAATACATTTACTAATGGGAAATATGGTAGAATAGTCGCTCCGTTATATTATCAAGCTAATGGTTTCGGTAATAATCAATTATTCCATATTTTCAAAGAGGGTACTGTTGATGAAATTGGTAATTTTACAACTTCAAGATTAGTAGGTGGTTTAGGACCAATAAACTATGAATTTACTATCCCATTAACAGCAACAGCTGGTGATACTATATTTATTACTAGTGAAAGAGATGGTTGTGAATCAAATAAAGAAATACTTGGATAATGGATAATGTAAAAATAATTTTAAATAATAGTAGAAGTGTAGAAAGAGTTAATAAGGATTCTTTTGTTAAAATATCATTAGATAATACCAGTAGGTTATTACCAGTTGGGGATATTAATGAAATTATTAATGTTGGGGAAGTTTTCAATAAAGAAAGGCAGAACTCCAAGATATATCGTTTTAATTTTACTATAAATTCACTTTTCAGTAATGTTCTAGTGAATGTTACTGGGGATAATAGTTACAGCACTTTTATGGGTGGTTTATTTAGAGATAGAAGTTACCCACCAAATGGAATTGATTTAGATGAAGATGAGGATTTAACATATAAAGAATCTATCGAAACTCATTTGATTGAGAAAGATGGTTGGTTTGGTTATTATGACCCAGATATTAGTAAGGTGAGTAATTGTTTATTTTATGATGTAAATCCAAATAGAGAATTGTTCTCACTATCACCTAAAAACAACGTTAAAAACTGGAATTTAACAATTCTTTACCCTAAAAGTGTTGTTAGTAATAATCTAACAGATGATGGGTTAAGAATTGTATTTAAGGGTAGTATTATGTTTAATGGTAGAGAGATGACTATTTTTGGTACCCCAGTTAAACACGGTTTAAAAGTAGGTTCAACAGTTAGGTTAAAAAATTTACAACAGTCTATATTCAATGTTGAGCATCAAGTTATTAGTTTAGGTTTGGCTAATGGGGATGATAGTGAGAATTATTTTATAATCGATTTAAACCCAAATCTAATTGATTTGACTGTTAATAGTAGAATGTCTAGAATATATGGTGGTCAAGAATCGAAATATTATTATAGAGTTTTTAGTAAAATTAAAACCAAATCAACTTTCATAATGGAAAATGATGATTATGAGGTTTATCCGTTAGCTTTTAGTAAAAATATTTATAACGATATTATCCATCAATTCAATATGAATGAGGATGTTGATATTAGTGGTTTGGTTGATAATCTAGGTAGACCGTTATCTGAAGTTTATTTCACATTTATTAAGAGTGATTCTGAAGGTGAATTCTCCGATGTAAAATCTGGTTTATTAATGCCTAAAATTGATGGTGTTGAGATTGATTTAACAATACCTGATATTAGAAGAATTTCAAACGCAACTAATAGTCACAGTTTTTTAGAGAGTGGGATTAGTATTAATGATAATGATTTTATTGGTGATGTTGTTGAATATAATAAATTTGAATTAAAAGAGAATGTACTTGCTGACGTTTGGCATCGTTTTAATACGAATAATAGGGATAATGGTGGTAGTGTTAGAGATACGGTAACCAATGTATCATTATCTTTAGGTAATAGGTATGAAGGTTATATGTATAAGGCACATCACCTAGTTAAAATAAGAGAATTCTCAAATTATATTGAGCAAGGTGATTCTAGTGTTGTTGATATACCAGATTACGCTGAGGATTTGGGTGATGGTAGAATAATTTGGAGAGATTTGTTAGATATTGGTTATAATGATGTTAATATTAACGTTTTAGATTATCCATTTGTGAATGGGGTTCACTATATTCATGACTTGTTCAATTTCCAATTAAAAAGACAAGACCCATTTTCAGAATATGGGTTGTATTATAAAACATTCCCTAGAGATGGTTTAGGAAGTATGATGGGTGATAAAGTAATAATTAAAACTAATAATGATGAGTGTTAATAAATTTAAAATAAAAATAAGTGATTTGGATAATGGTGGGTACGTTAAAATCCCACTAGGTTTGGAATTTAATAGTTTCGACCAAGCTGAATTAGTTAATAGGGAGTTTGTTAGTGTTGAGGTTGATAAATCTATCAACCCAGTTATTGATTATGAAAAATTTAGGTTTATCCCAATTAATAATAACGGTGCTGATTTAGAAACTATGAATTATCAGTTAAATTTTTTAAATGATACTAATACTTACAACCCTGATTCATATTTTTCTGATTTAGGTTTTACTAATGATGATTTAAAATTTAGGAAAAATAATTTCACAAAATCATTTATGAGGTTGAATTTCTACGATAGCGATATTGCCACCAATCAAAGGTTAATTTCATTTTTAAGTATTTTCTGTAGAGTCACTAAAAAAGATATAATAAGTTCTGGTTCTGGAATTAATTTACCATTACCAGCTAATTCTTTTAAAGTAAATTTCTCCCTAAGTAACCCAATAAAATTACCAGATGGTTTTTCTGAAGGTTATTATATTTATCATTATAAAGATGAAGTTTCTTTCGGGTTACCAAAAGAATTATTTATGAGAGCTGAGTTTAATAACGCTAAAAGCGGTGAGATAACGCCTTTTATGACTAGTAACTTACCACAAGATATTTCTACTTTAAATAGTGTTATGTATACCAAGTACATCCTTACTAGGGATGATACTGGTTTTTACTATAATGTTGATGATTCATACTCTAACAATGTTTATTATAGTAGTTTTACTGATAATGGTGTTATTAATGATGATTGTACTATAAAATTATATGAAATACAAGTAACGTAATGGAAATAATAAGAAAAAAAATAAATTTAAATTCTTTTGGGTCTAATTCAAAATATGCTCCAAAGGATTTATATTTTAAAGTTTTACTGACGCAAAGTTTTGATAATATGGGTGAATTTACTGATTTAAATTTCACACCAAAAGAAATTGTTGATAGAGAACTGTCTATGTTAGATAAGTTTTTTAGAATTGATGGTGTTGGTGTGGGTAGTTGGTATGTTGAAGCTGGGATAATTAAAGGTATTACCGACTCAAAACTGGAAGAGGTTAGAAATTATAATGTATTATCCCCTTTTCTAGTTGATTTTAATGTTGATAATGAACAATACACTAATTTTGAGGGTGATTTGATAAATGGTGTTGATAGGATAACTAGAATTGAAGATGGTATAATTGATTATACTTTAGATGCTAATTTGGATACTTTAATTGGTACAGATAATCAAAATACTGGTATTTTTTATTCAGAACCATTTCCAGTTAACCAAGACGGTACCCCAACAAACATGAGGTTTAATGGTGAAGGGTGGAATCAAACAAACTCTTCTTTATCAGCTTTATATAAAGAAGAATACCTAATGGGAATAATTTTTAGTCCAGAAGTTAAAAGTGATGTATTTATAGATAGGGGTAATGTTAATGTAATGGAAAAACATTTAAGAATGTCTGAAATTGAAAATTTAAATCATTTGGTTAATTATAATAATGGTTTTTTTAATATTATAAAATATTAATTTTTGTTTTAGTACTTACTTATCGAAATTTTTTAATATATTATTAAAATACAATCAACCCTGTTTTAGACAGGGTTAATTTTTACACATAATAAATAAATTTAAATATAAATATAATGGCTAACGGAGTTTATGGTACAGTAAGACCAGCAGATGTTTCACTTGATGATATTGAAGTATTTCTTCATTTCTCACCAAATAGAGGTTCTTTTGGAGATACTGGTTTAACCAAATTAAATACTAATGAAGTGTTAGAGAAAATATCTAACCCAAATAACCCAAACACTTTCGAGATTTTTGGTGGTTTATATACACTTAAACTACCAGCAAGTGTTTTTGGTAGTAAAGGTATATATTCAATTGTTATCAAACCAATTGAAATTAGAACTAAAATTACTGATAGTGGTGTTTTATCATCACAACCAAACATCAAGGGTTTATTATTTGACACATCTACTTTACCAAGTAATTTTGTTAGTAAATTCCAAAACAATGGTTTAATTGGTTATAGAATTGAATATATTAACTCTTCACCAACGGTGGATGATGTTAAAATTAATAATTTTTTTAGAATTATTACTTCAAATAATAAAGCTGAACCAGTAACTCAAAATTTAAATAATACTAATCAGAAAGCTGTTAGATATAGGTTTAATGATAATTCTAATTTAGTTTTTGTAACGGTTACCCCTAGTTCATCCAGCAATGTAAAACCAAATGTTTTACCTTATATTGGTGAGCCAAATCAAAGTGTTATTTTAACCAATACATTCTTCAATCCTATTATGTTAGAGATTGAAATGGTTGAGTATGATGATGAATCATTAGCAATTGGGTTGTTCGGTCCTCAAACTAAATCATTAGATGATGGTGTTTATACTATATACAATTTCCAAAATGAGATATTCAAACAATTTAATCTTTATGAGATTAAAGATGAGTTTACAGGAAAACCATTATTTGAGGTTAGAGAAATTAGAACTAACATTGATTTTACGAAAGGATTTGAAAATATAACTGTAATATAATGGGTAGAAAGATAAAGGTAGCTGGATATGCTCAAAAAATTTCTTATGGAAATGGAATTGAGTATAGAAATTTTTCAGATGATTTAGTTGGGAATCAATTTACTAGTAATGGTGGGAATAGCCTATTCACTATTGGTAATTTTGAGATTACAACTAATTTGGATAGTAAAATTAGTAAGATATTTAACACTAATAATTTTAGTGGTTTCCTTACGTTATCAGACCTTAAAAATGATGATAATGTAATCTTAAAAATTGATAATTCTAAAGTAACTCTTAACCTAAATAAAAGTAGGTTAAGTAATTATGCGTATTTCGGTTCGCTAAGAGAATATATTAGAGTTTCGTTAGAGAATATAATTATAAACTGGCCAGCATCTTTATTAGTAACTCCATTAAATAATAACAATCCATTAGTTAATGAGAACACTGTTGAGGATTATGTTTATGATAACGTAAATGGTGTTAGTTCTTTCAAGATTAATGTTAATCGTTTAGAAAATAAATTTAATATTAATTTTTTAAAAAATGGTACTATAATAGATTCATTTTCCGAAGGTAATGATTTAAGAAATATTGTGATTAATTACGGTGGGTATGTTATTAATATTAATGACAAATCTTATAAAATTATTGATTTTGTTGGAGCGGATTCAAATGCTAATGATTATATCTATTTAAAAGTTGAGGGTGATGTTTTTAATTCAATCTCAAATTTTAAAATAAGATATCATATCAGACCGAATGATTTAAATATTGAGAATTTCTTTTTTGGTTTAAATGATTTTGAGAATAACATTTTAAATAGATTATCCAATCCAATTTATACTTCTAGTTATGATTATAATTATGAGACTGAAAATGGTAGTATAATTTTAGGTAAGAAAATAATAACTTGGCCAGTATCTGATGGTTATAACATTGATTTTCAAAGTGAAAGTTATGTTGAATTTGTAACTCAATTATTAGAGATTTCAGATGCTAGTGATTTAATCAAAACAAATTTAGTTAACAGATTTTTTGTTAGTGAATCGATTTCAGAATTCGATACTTTACCAAATTATAATGTTGATGATTTCACGTCTGGTCAAAAAATGAACAGTACTCTTAAAATTTACGGTAGAGAGTTTGATGAGGTTAAGAAATTTATTGATGGTATTGCATTCGCTAATGTTGTTACATATGATAAAAATGGTAACATCCCAGATTCTCTTATAAAGAATTTAGCTAAGGTTTTAGGGTGGGATTTAATTTCATCAATACTAGAGGTCGATTTATTGAAAAACTACCTTACACTTGATGAAAACACGTATGATGGTCATTCAAGAGGTATGACAGCTGTTGAGAAAGAAGTTGAACTATATAGACGACTTATTCTTAATACACCGTGGTTATGGAAATCAAAAGGAACTAGAAAATCAATCGAGTTCTTATTTAAATTTATTGGAACACCAGATGGGTTAATTTCTTTCAATGAATACATTTATGTTGCTAATAATTCATTAGATATTGATTTATTTAAGGATATCTTAACTAGTAATACTGGTGATGATGATTTGATTGGTTTAAACATAGACACTGAAGGTTTTCCAGTTGTTAATAGGAATAATAGTGAGATGTATTTCCAAAAAGCTGGTTTATGGTACAGAGAGACTTCGGGTGTTAACTCAAATATTGATATTTTAGTAGGTAATAATCCACATGTTGGACCATATGATGCTGGTCAAGAATATATGAATCAATTTAATTGCTTAATACCTGATTTTGAACCAGTAACCTTAATTAATGAGAAAATTAGGGTTAATACTGATAATTTATTCACTAATTATGATGAAGGTACTTTTGATGATATCTATAATAATAACATTGTTGGTACAATCGATTTAAATATTGATTTTAGTGGTATGGTTAACACTCAAATGGTTGAAGATTTATTAGGATACCAAATACAACCAGACTTAAGTGGTTGTTCTGGAACTACTACTTGGGTAATGAATGGTTATCTAGATAATGAGTTAATTTACTCCAATCCACTAGTTAGTGGTGATTCACTATCTAATGGTGTTTTAATTAACTATGGTAATCTTGAGGGTAGTTTTATTGATAGTCTAAGTGGAATGTTAAATACTTTAAATGTTTATTATAGTCCTATTACTTCAATCACTTCAACAACTGAGTTTAATTTTGTTGAAGGAAGTGGTTTGTGTGAAGTTTATGAACCATACTATCTTAATAAAGATATTAGGGTTGAATTGAATTTAAATTTAGATTATTCTTGTTTAGGTGGTGATTGTTCACCATCGTCTTTACATGTTAGTGATATTAACACTGAAACTGGGTTTGTTTCCTTTAGTAATGTTACTAATAATGTGGTTATGAGTGCTGATTGTTGTACTAATTTAGGATTTAACAGCGTACCTGTTAATGGTGGGTTTAATTGTTATAATACGGGGACAACTTCATCATTTGGTTTAACTACCGATTTATATGTTTTCTTAGATAGTAATTTAGGAACCAAGGTAATCCCATATGCTAAATCAATAATGAATGCTTGGTTTTCACAATATTTAACGGATAACCCAAGTCACACTGGTAATATTTATTTAATGGAATCATTTGATGGTTTAAATTGGTTAGATTATATGATGCAACCATGGTACGGTAATTTTGAGATAAATGAACCAACACCACCACCATATTTAAATGATGATTTCTATACTATTGTGTTTACAACTAGTAGTTTAAATACTTATCATTACAATACAACTAATATGGTAGGTCAACCAACGGTAAATTATACTAGTAATTATGATGCGTTAGTTAATTACCATCCTAATTTCACTAATTTTAAAGGTTTAATATTCCCAGTTAGTTATCAATTTGGTTCGGTAGATGTTGAAGAAGCTGTTACCAAACAAGCATTAGCGAGTATTGAAGGTAGATTAATACCTAATAATGAATTACCGAGTAGTAACGTTAACTTGAGTGAATTAACTACTAATAACCCATATATAACACCTTCATTGGTAGCGTTAAAAGAATTTAACATACATGGAGTATATGATAAAATAGGAATTGAACCTACATCTATGTTCTATTCGCAAGCATTTATAGATGAATTAAATAATTTCATAAATAATTAATATGATTACAGGAAATATAAAAAGAGATATAACTATTGATTCAGATACTTTTGAAGTGTCTGGTGCTACAACACCTATTAATATCGTTGTTGTGGATTCCAATAATTTAGATATCTCCGAATGTACTTTAGTTACTAGTGAGGTTATCAAGACCAACCCAGCTATTAAGTATTTTGATGAATGTGGGTGTCCTATTGATGTTTGTCAAAAAGGGTCACTTAGAATTAAAATTAAGAAATTAGAACCAGAGTCTGCTAATTGTGATATTAAAGAGTTTGTTTTAGATGATAGTGGTCTGGTAATATTCATTACTGATGATGAAAAAACTTTCTTTATAGCTCCAGAATGTTGTGAAGCGTTAGGGTTTGAACCAGAAATCAACCCAAAAACAGGCCTTTACCAATGTAGATGGAAAGAAGATGTTGTTGTTGATGATTGTGATAAATACACTGTTATTGGTGAATCTGAAGGTTTCGTTTATTTTCAAGATTCTAATGGTTCAAGTACAATATATGTACCAACTAAAGAATGTTGTCCTAACGATACAATCCCAGAATTAACCAATGATGGTTATCGTTGTACTGTGGTTAAACAAGTTGATTCGTGTTCTGATTATACTGCAACTGCACTTGAAGAAAATGGTTATGTTGTATTTACAACAGTAAATGGTGGAACCACTACGATTGTACCAACCAATGAGTGTTGTACGTCAATTGGGTACTCACCAACCCAAACAGCTAATGGGATTGCTTGTTTAATATGTAGAGATTATGTTAGCTACACTTTTAATAATCTTGGTATAGCAGTGTTTGTTAATTCGAATGGTGATTCATTTGAAATAGTTAACAATACTACTTGTTGTCCAGCTAGAACCAACCCAATTTTAGAATCGGATGAAAATGGGTTAGAGGATGTAAGTGCGATTGTTAAATGTCGTTCAGTCAAATATAATGGTGGAAATGGTGATGAAACTTGTAGATATTTAAAATCAATAAATGCAACTCCTAACCCTAGTGGTGGTTTCACTAGTATGACTGTTAGTGGTAAATATTGTAATGGCGCTGCTTTTGAGTTCTATTTTAATAATAATGATAATAATCAAAATATACATACTTTCCAAGTTGTTGAAGCGTGTGTTATTGAAAGTTCAATTGTTATATCACCATATACACCTCAAAGGGTTTTATATGATTGGTCGGCACAAAGTTGTTCAGCTCCAACAGCTTTTATCTCACCTATTAATAGTGGTGTCGTTGGTTGTACAGCTAAAAATATTAGAATTACTGGTACGCCAAATTCAATTGTTAAATATGATTTCACTACTTTAAGTAATGGTAATCATGGGTTTGTAAATGAATTTACATATGATAATGGTAATGCGATAAGTGTAACTTCTGGTGATATTTATATCCCGAATTCTGGTGTTGTAAACTTAACTTGGAATTTATGTGCTAGACCAACTATTGTGGCGAACGTTGAGAATTGCGTTTCAGTTAAGTTAGACTTTAAATATAATAATAATATAATAGGTAGTTCAACATCTACCCCATGTAGTGATAGTTAATATGGAATGTAAAAATATAAAAAATCAGGTGGTTAAATCGTTCCAATTAGGGGATGATGGAATTGTCTATGGTTATGATAATATAGAGGATAAGGCTTCAGTTGATTTTGAATGTTGTACTTCTTTAAATTATCAATTTGACCCAGTTGATGGGGTTTGTTATTGGAGAAAACCATGTGAATTTGATGATGATATTAAAATTCTAGTTTCCCCACTTGGTGAGGACGGTCTTTTTTATCAGATAAATGAGGGTGATAAGTGTAAATTGAATATTGAGTTTGATTATTTAATAGAATTAGATTGTAAAGCTTTGAATAAATGTCTTGAGGTTAATGATATTAGAAAAAATCAATTCGGTTTGATTAATAGTAAGATTGATAATAATTCAGAACTAATAAATGATAAAGATACTACTATCTTATTATTAAATTCTGAATTAAAATTAGTTAATGATAATATTGTTGGTAAAATTACTGAGTATGATTCCCAATTGAAAATATTAAATAGTAAATTGGAATTTAACAATTCAGAACTTAAAAAACTTTATGAGTTATTATATTCTGAGACTGATTCGGTAAAAAAAATGAGTTATGAGAATAATTTATTGATTTTAAATAATGAAAATGAAATTCTTATCAGTCAGATTACTGAAAATAAAAACACAACCCAATCTTTAAAAAGTGAATTAACTAATAAGATTAATTACTATAGTAATTCAATAAATTCTATTAAGAAAGAGAAATATTCATTAATAACGGATAATTCGGAATTAAATGCGAACCTAAATAGAATAAACCCTGAAGTAACGTTAGTTGATATTTTAAGTAACTTTAAATTAACGATGACATTAGAAGTTTTATCGGATGTTGTTGATGATGATATACCATTTGAGAGTAGTCAAATATTTTCAAGTCTTTTAAGTGAAAAATTATTTGATGTTGATA
>ENA-OSIY01001622-OSIY01001622.1-marine-metagenome-genome-assembly--contig:-NODE-1622-length-11977-cov-6.792437_pt1 | contig 11977 bp, 17 predicted proteins | sample MGYA00237884_ERZ534233 | MGnify/ENA primary metagenome ERZ534233 (study PRJEB26412, sample SAMN06343840) | marine metagenome | isolation source: estuarine water | place: USA: Columbia River Estuary... | reverse complement strand
TACACCAACAGAGACTCCTACACCAACAGAGACTCCTACACCAACAGAGACTCCTACACCAACAGAGACTCCTACACCAACAGTTACACCAACTCCTACCTCACTGTAATTTTAAAACGAAAAGATTAAATAACATTATGAAACCTTCAGATTCCTACTTGCTAGAAAAGGCGTATCTCTCAATTAACCAAAAATTACCATCCGTTCCATCTGATGATATGCCTGAAACTGATGAAGACGATGTTGAACAACAGGAAATTGACTCTGAATTTGATTCTGAAGAATCCGACGAAACTGACGATAAAATTTTACACATATCTTCTGCAGGAATATCAAGTGCTGCTGAAACTCCAATGAGTCACGAAAACGAAACAGAAGCACTTCAGTTGGGTGACGACTGCTGTGAAGAAGAAATTCATGACATGAATGTGGATAATCTGAATTCTATTCGTGAGAGTATATCTAAAATTGCTTGTGTATGTGTACAGGGTGGTTCACTTGAACCGTGGCAGCAACAAAAAATAGCAATTGCTATGGATAATTTAGCTGAAGTTGCTAGAAGAATTCACTAAACCTTTTTCGTTTTATTTAGAGTCCAAATTAAAGGCTTTAATTAGCACGTCCTCCATTACTGAAAGTATGGACAAAAATAACTTACACGGCTTTTTGTCTACGGTATTGTCATTTAAAGCGTCAAGCAACCCGTCTGTCAAACTAGTCGTATATTCCTTTACAAATTTGCGTGTGTCCCTTGCAATTTCGCTAAAAATCGAATCTGTATATTCATCTATTCGAGAAACGTCGAATGATTCAGGGTTATCTGTAACTGTACTTTCAAACTCATTAATGTAAAAATCTTCTCTGGACTGCTGAAATGATTCTACGTGACTAAACAGATTCGCACATATCTCGTCAATTGTAGTATGTTTATTGTTGATTAGTAAAATTGCCTCTTTCGTAGTCATGTATAAGTAATGTGCGTACCAAACTATTTGGATAGTAACAGTTACACTAATACTTATACTAAACAAAGCTATTTTATAGAAGCTTGTACTTAGCTCACAGTACGCAAACTCAACATAATCAGAAACTCATTAACCAAAAATATACCAGTGAAGCTAATAGAAAAATAACAACAGACAGAATTAATCTCTTATTTATAGTATCCATACGCACAAAAAGCATATAAATATTTATGCTGAATGTTGTTATTTTATTATTGAACAGGAGCTTCCCAAATTTCATTAATATTTAACAATCTGTGTACACAATCATTAATTTTCTCATTTCGAGAAGAGTGAAAGTGACCATAAAGATGCAATTGAGGTCGACAAATCTTAAAAATTTCGCTTAATACCGCCCGTTCGGCCGTAAGCTCTTCCAGCAAATGTGCATCTTCTTTAGCCCAACTGTAAACTATTTCATTAAATCGTTGTGGAAAACACCAAGAGGGAGCTGTGTGCGTTATTAAAGTATCGACTTTTTGTAGCTTTTCTTTGTGAAAAATTACCCCTTCTTTACTCCAATAAGAAACTCCTTCCTTTCTCATAGTTCTGTCAATCGAAGTAGCTCCACCAATAAATTGAATCAGCTTGCCTTGGTATTCCATTACTGTATAATCTTCAATTAATTCAAAATTACTTAGATTAATTCGTTCGCTGCCTTCATAATAAGCAGGATCATCATGATTTCCTCTAATTGACATAAACTCTATATTGAGCTTTTTAAACTTTTCATTTAACTGATTTATATGATCAATCTGTTGAGTATGTGGACTAAACCCAATACCAGAATCTCCCACGCTAATAAGATAGCAGTTTTCTAACTTTCCTCTATTAGCAAACCAAAACAATTGTTTCCAATCACCATGGTGATCTCCTATATAGAATATAGGTTTATTTTTATCTAAAATTTTCATGTGTCTAATTACAGTTTCTAATATGATCGGATTTTAATCGAGCCTAATAACCCTAAGATTATACATCCAATAAAAATAATTGACAACATAAAAATCCAAGCAACTCCAACAGCAAACTGTTTAATTTTTTTCGATACAAACATGTTAAATATTTAACTGATCAATGCAAAAACCAATTCCAATCAGAGTTTCTCTCGTTATTTTTAATAAAGAACGATACAGGCATCGTTTTTGGTTTGGTGGGTTTTTTAATTAACACAAGTCCTGCTTGCTCTGGAGTCCTGTCACTTTTTTTGTCGTTTATTTCCCTACATGCTATCACACAATTCTCCCAAGTAGTTTTTCCGCCTAAACTCCTCGGCACGATGTGATCTATATTTCCAGTGCTTTTGTTTACTTTCACTCCAGTATACTGGCACGTAAATTTATCCCTTTCCCACAAGTTATTTTGAGTTAACTTAACAGCTTGTTTTGGAATTTTATCATAAAAACACAAAACAATAATATTAGGTATTTTAATTCTACTAGTAACAGTATTAATGGTCACATCAGTATCTAATAATTCGATATTCTTCCACTCACTCCACTCAAGTGAACTAATGTGACCGTTTTCTATTAAAATTCCTTTTGCTTGGCCAGCAAACACCAAAGATATTGCGTGTCCAGCTGTTGACGTATTAATTGCTTGCCAATTTTTATTCAATACAAGCACACGTCTTTGTAAAATACTGCTAGTCAACATTTAATTGAGAGGAGGTCGGTTGAGATGCTGCTTTGTCGTAAGTAAATGTGTCTCTACGTCCCAAAGTAGATTTGAGGTCAGCTAACGTTAAAGGAAAAGGAGCTCTTTCAACTCCTATATCAAGAGTTTTAGTTTTATATATCATCTGTCCAATTTCACTTGAATGTAGATTCCCATGACAATGTCCATGAAGCATCCATGCCCCCTTTGCTTGTCCGTTAAATGACGCAAGAGGGTAGTGACTTGCGACGATTGGTTGACCATTAGCAATAATTTCAACATAATTTGGAATAAAGATTACCTTTTTGTGCTCATCTACGTCCCAAATGTTACCTCTTAACTCTTCAAATATATGTCTCCATCCTGAATGATGGTTGCCTGACATCACGTAAAGAATATTAAAAGACATTCTTTTAATGATTTCTTTAAACCGTTCTGCTGCTGTGTGTCCAAAAATAAAATCTCCCAAATGAAATGACGTGGAGTTTATTGAGTTTTTTTCGTTCCACCTACAAATAAGTTCTTCGTCATGTTCTTCAACAGATTCAAACCCTCTCATTTTCCATAATGGAGTTTCCCAATGATAACACGCGTGTCCAAAGTGCGTGTCTGACCAAAAAGAAATATCTTGGTCGTGTTTAGATTGAACAATGATTGGTTTAAAGAATAAAAACTTCACTAACCGAGTTTACGACATTAAATCGACAAATCAAGGATGATCTCCAACTAAATCAACATACAGTGCGGCAAGTTTTTCTTTAAGTTTTTTCCAGTGATATTCGGACTTGCTGATTGCTTGTATAAAGTCTGCATGAGTCGAGAAAAAGTACGGAAGAGGAAGTTCTTTATATTGAGTATATGACGGAGCATCTGCTCTAATAAACAGTCTGAATTCTAGTAGAAATTTTGCTAGCTTTCGTTCTAATAGTTTTTTACTCTCTGGTATTAATGTTTTTTCTATGTCTGTTTTCTTTTTATTGTATTCTTCTTTAATTCTGAAAGCAAGTTCTGTTAGATGTGCGTCAAACTCTAATGGTTCTAAAAAGTAGACATGTGGTTTAAACGACTTACCTTTAGCAATTTTTTTAAGTTCTTTTTTATATTCTTCTGACGAATCTTTGTATTCTTGCATCCCATGAGTAAGTTCATGGTAAATAATAGATCCTAGCTCAATTTCTGACAATTGTTTAACGTTATCGTTGTATATAACTACTAATTTATTGACTTCATCGTAATATGCTAGTGCAGTTTCTGCACCACCATAAGCTACAAGTACGGTCGCCTTTACAGGTTGCTTAGAAGCTAAATCAGTAAAGCTAATTTCGGATAAATTTGCAATTTTTGTTATTCCTTCTCCTTCAAAATAATCTACTAACTTAGGATCATCAGAGACGTTTTTTTGTAACAATTTAGTAGTACTGTCTATTTTTTTGTAAACAGCGTTGTACGTTAATACAATCTTGTATATGCTGCTTATTAAGGATGAGTCAATCTCTCTGAATTTTGATTCTGACAAAGATTGTTTAAAGTAGTAGGAAAAATTGTCCATTTAGAATAATTATCTGTTATGTATCATAAACACACCGACAAAGACATCTTTTCTGTCTATAAGCACAGAATTTTAAATAAAACTGAATCTATTATGATATCGGAAGCTGCGGAAGAAGAGCGAATCAGTTCGAATGTGAATATGATGAGCGAAGCGTTGTTTAAGGAGTTTGATTTTCGCTTAACTCGATGTAAAACAATATTATATAGAGATTACCCGTGGTTTGGAATAATGTTAGCAAAGTTGAAGACAGTACCAACAATGAGTGTTGACACAATGGCTGTAGATAATCACGGTAATATCTACATGAATCCAAAATTCACGATGAGTATGTCGGAAGATGAAACCGTTGGAGTTTTAGCTCACGAATGTTTGCATATTATGACTTTGTCGTTTTTTAGACAAAATGGAAGAGACATGCGAGATTGGAATATAGCAACGGATTTTGTTATGAATAAAGATCTTGTTGAAATGAATATGTCCTTACCTGAAGGCGGATTAATTCCTGAAAAGAGGGGCAGTCAAACGTTTGCTGTATTAAAGGATCCATCTACAGGCAACGTCGTGTTCGAAGTAGACATAACAGACATGAGTGCAGAAGGGTTGTATGATGAAATACAAAAAGCAATGGATGCCGACAAAAAGAAAAAGAAACCAAAAGATAAGAATAAAGATGGAGATGGAGACGGCAAGAAACCTTTCGCAGCTGGGGATAGAGTTCAATCCAGAAAAGATGGTAGAAACGGAACTATAACTAAAGTAACAGGAAACCAGATTGGCAACCAAACGCTTGAAATCGATTGGGATGATGAGATGAAAACTGAAGCAATCGAGGCAGGAATCCATTCCTCTGATGTAATGCCACTATTGTCTGGTAAAGTTAAAATGAAGCCAGGTAAAAAAGGAGGGAAAGAAGGAGAGGATTTTGCATTAGATAAAGATGCGGAAGTAGAATTTGAAGAAGGTGGTGACAAAGATGGTGATAAGTCTAAACAACCTCAAGGAGAGGTTAAGTTGAAAGGTAGTCTGTCTGACATACTAGATAAAATTGGTAAAGAGCGAGATAAGTTTGATAAGCACATTAATGACGGAGACCCGCTTCCTGTTCCAATGGATACCCCAACTAATGATCCTGATTACAAACCAGATATAGATAAAAACTCATCGTCTAAATTAAAAGACAAGGTTCAATCTACCCTTACGGCAATAGCTTCCAGAGGACTCGGTAAGGGTGGCCCTAGATCTCTAAGTAAAAAAGTATTTGAGACTAAAACTAATTGGAGACAATTACTTAGAAATTTCGTGAGCGGAATGGAAAAGACCAAGTCCACGTGGATGCGACCAAAAAAACGCGCGTTTGCTTCTGGATATTATGCTCCTGGAACTAGAAACGAATCAACTAAAATTGACACAATAGTTGCGCTAGATACTAGTGGATCAATCTCAGAGAACGTAATAGCGTTATTTATATCGGAATTATTAAGCATAGTAAAAGCCTATCCTAAAGTAAAAATGAAAATCATATTGTGGCATACTAGTGTGTATGGAGATATTGATATAGATTCAACAAAGGCAAGCCCACAACAAATATTACAAGCAATGCAAAGTTTGCCGTATGAAGGAGGAGGTACCACTCTATCCTCAGTTGCGCAGTATATCAAGAAAAAATATCCTGTCAAAAAATTTGACGGATTTATTGTTTTTACAGACGGGTTTATAGAACCTACACCGGAAATGCCTCTTATAAAAAACAAATTGTTCTTAATAGTTGAAAAAGGATCAAAATTCCCTCTTGATAAATTTGGTCCTGTTCATGAAATTGACGTATACCATTAAAAAAAACACATTAATTAAATAAATAACCTCATGGAATTGAAAAACGTAAAAAAGGGAAGTTTCACGAAATTGTATAAAGATATACTAATGTCTGAAGCTTCTAAACAAAATCAAATTGCAGACGACATGGTTCAAGGAGTCAATGATACTGTCGAAGAGCTAAACGACGAAATTGATCCAGCGTTCCAAGACATGGAGTGGGATGACAATTCTGTTGTCGAAACCGACGAAAAAACAACGTTGCCTACGTGGGATTATATGAGAATGCATGATTTTATATCTCTTTCTTATAGAACTAAACAGCCACTATTAATTTACGGAGATCCTGGTATTGGTAAGAGCCAGATGGTTCAATCGTTTGTAAAGAGCCTCGGAACAGCAAAAGGTAAAGAATCCGTCGACTGGGATGAACTATCACAAGAAAAACAACGCGAAGTTATTAAAGACCCGTCAAAATATTTCTTATACGTTGACGTTAGAGCGGATTCTCTTGATCCAACTGATTTAGCTGGTATTCCCAGCATGGCAAATAAAGAAGAGTGGTTGGAAACTCAAATGCCTAAGTGGCTGTATGTTATGGCACAACCAAAAGCTGATGGAATTCTATTTTTAGATGAATGTAACAATGCTTCTGATGCTATGATTAAGGCGTTGTATAAAATTGTTGATAAAAAAGTAGGAAATATTAAATTGTCTGATGACTTTGGAGTAGTTGCTGCTGGAAACCTTGGAGCTGAATTTGGTGGAAACCCATTGCCGTTTGCGTTCACTAATAGATTTGATCAAGGAATATTAATTGCAGATGCTGAGCAGTGGCTGGATTACGCAGAAAAAGTAGGAGTAGACAAGCGCATAATCGCATTTATTAAGTCTCATCCAGAAGAAAATTTTAATCCTAAACCAACTGGTGGATTTGGAGCTGCTGACACACATAAACAATGGGCTTCACCAAGAGCAATAATGAACCTCTCTAGAAAAATTAAAGAATTTGATAAGCATTATGCTGAAGCTAAAGCTCAAGGACAACCGATATCAACCCCAAAGATAGTAGCAATTAAACAAAGTGCTGCTGGAATGTGTGGGGATGTGTGGGCTAGGGGATTTGATGCATTTATGAAGCACTTCAAGTCATTTGACTATGCTGCAATTGTAGCTTCTGCTGATGATGATTCTTTAAGAAACACGGATAGAGATAAACTTCATGCATTGCTGATGTTTGTATTAGCAAAATTAAAACCTGTATTAGCTCGAGCTGAAAAGATAGAAGCTATTTCAGAAGCTGATCAAGGAGTTTTGATTGGAATTGCAAAAATTACAAATTCATTTAAGGATGAGTGGAAAACAAACTTGTTCTCTCATTTCAAAAAAGATTTCTCGGTTGAACAACTCGATAAAATGATGACTTTCTTAATAAAAGGTGAGTATGACGAAAAAACCAAAAAGGCCTTTTTGGAAGATTCATTACCAAGAATTAAACGCGTATTAAAAAGATAAATTATGAAAGAATATAGAAAAGCCAGAGAATTAGCTGAAGTTTATGTATTTGGAAACAAAAACAAGTTAACATCAGAAGATTTAAAACTAATCAGACAATCTCCATTTTCAAACGTACTAGTTGAGAAGACTGATTCGACGTTTATAAAAATGGTTGAAGCTCAATTAAAAAAAGTAAATGAAGAGAGCTTGCCTACGGAAACCGTTGAACATTCTAGAGCTGAATCACCAAGAGGCTCAATTTCAACGCAAAAAAATAATAGATTTTACAGCGGTGTAAGCCGAGAAGAGATTCTGGAAACCATTAGAGCAATTGAAGAAAAATTTGAATTGGGTGTTCCATACAATTACTCCAAATTAAATGCAGAGGAACTAAAAGAATTCATCAAAACATACGCTCAACGACATATATTTGATGAAGCTACTCTATCATTGGTGCTTAGGATAGCAGAAAAAGAACACCCAGAGGAAATTATGGGTGGATTAAGAGTTAATATTGGACGGTAAGAGTGGATTATAATATTGCAGATGTAATTTGCTTGCATTCAATTCCGTTAAAACCGAATATATCAAACGCTTTTTCGTCTCTGCAATACACATCTCTGTATATAACCCTCTTTATTCCATAAGAAGAGATCATAGCTGCACAACTAGAGCACGGCAACAAAGTACACGCCAACACACTACACTCTCCTCGTTTAATTAGAGACAGTAAATTTACTTCAGCATGCACAATGTATGGTCTTCGTCCGTCACGATCTTTCCAAAATTTATCAGATCCAGTAACTCCGCTAGGCAATCCATTATAAGCTACTCCAATTACTCTGTTGGAATGGTCTAAAGCGCACGCTCCGACCTTAACAAACGGATCTTCGCTTCGCAAGGCCCCAACTTCAGCAATCCGCAACGCATACTCGTCCCAGGAAATTCTATTACAACTCTTCGTCGTCATCAGGATACTTGATTGTTACATCATAGTCAAACCGCTCCTTCATAAGAACGATTAGTGCTTCGTTAAATCTTTCTTCAAAAAGAATTTGATGATTATCAGGAACTGTTCTCATTACGGTTTCAAACAAAACAGTAACAAACGAAGCCAAAACCGCTGGGCAAATACTACACTCATCGAGGACTTTTACGGCTGGGTCGCTTTCGTTGAAAAATCCCAACTCAAATAGCGGTTTATAGTTTTTAAAAGAATTAGTCGACATTGTTATGTTCTACATACCGTTCAATTATATTCACTATAACATCATTAACCGAAATATCCTCATTAATAGATTCTTGAATTAAAAACTCTAATGATTCTTTTGGCCAGTCAGATATATCGAAGTCTACTTTAACGTGCTTGTCTAACACAATAGACTCTCCGTCAATTTTCCAAGAAAATTTATCTCCTGGCTTAATGTTGAGTTCATTTAATTCATCTTCTGTGAACTGAATAAAACATTCTTCTGAACGCTGTACTATTTTTTTAATCATGGTTTTCTGTGATTCCAATCTTTTCATTTGAGTTTAAACGAAATCCACAAGCCAACAAAAAATTTTCAAAAGACTCACATAATTCTCTTATGTTAACTTCTGTATCAATTTCATAATCAATTTTTGTTTCTGGGAAACAGCTAGATTCGCCAGAAATTCCTTCATGGTAGTAGGAAAATTTAATATATGATTTAGGTGGAGGGTGTGTCATTGTTGTAATGATATACGAAGGTTGTTTTGGTTCAACTAAAATTTAACACTCATTTTTATATCAAATGTCTAATAATAAAAGTCTGAATTGAGGCAAACAAGCTTGACGCAGAATAACAGCATTTTGAAATTTTATGCCAAAACCAACTCCAACCAACACATCTCAATATGCGTTTAACTCTATTCCAAAGTTTGTTGTCTTCAATTTTTCTCTGCTCATCCCACTCTTTATGATATACTGTGCGAGATTTTTGTTTTTCACACTTAATCAAATTAATCTTATCTAATTTTCCGTACACAAAATAAGCATTAAACTCTACCCAAAAATTTTCTTCCTCAGTATAATCTACATCACTGTAAAAAGTAACTACTCCATGATGATTAACTTCTTCGTCACGTTCACCCTTTATTATAACCTCTTTGTATAGATCCCAAGGCTTGGTACGTTTGTGCTTCTTTTCTTCTTCAGTGTAATAGGTGTATTCTCGGTCCACAATGTGCTCTAATAGTCGACCATCCTTCGAAATGGTATACTTGAGCATACAATTTTCTAAGTCTTTGGTCTGAAAGCCCTTATCTTCCCACTTAACCGGAAGAGCTCTCAACTCATCGTTTAGCGGAAGCTCTATTTCGCATGTAATATCATCAAACATTCCCATAATTTATTTGTCTTTCTTATTTATTTTAATCCACTGCTTAGAAAATTCATCCACGGCACGAAACAAACTCTCTTTTACGTTAGGCAAACCCAAGCCAATTGACTTAATTTTGTCAGTAGACAGTATACAATTACTTCTACATACTCTGAAGTTAGCTTCTTGCGTTGATACAAAATTCCATTTTTTGTTGTTCACACCTTTTGCCTTAAGCATATCGACTAAATCAAAACTGTCAACAGACCCTTCATTTACTACATTGTATGCTCCATAATCAATTCTATGCTTTTGTTCGATAAATTTTTTAATAAAACACACTAAATCATCAACGCATGTGATTGAGTTCTGCTTCGATATTAAATTATTATAGTTAGTAATTTTGTATAGGTAGTTTTTAGGCTCATAAACACCGTTAAAAGGAATTCTAATCCTGAATAGATATCTATCCATATGAGCACTCAATTTCTCAAAACAATCTTTTGTTTTTGAATAAAATGATGAGTCAACGCAATCTGCACCAAAATCGGAAATATCTTGTTCTGTATAAATTTTATCGTATCCATTATAAATACATCCACTTGAAATGTGTATAATTGGAATAAACAGGGAATTGCATACTTTAGTAATATAAAGAGGCACTAGTACATTAAACTTATAACAATCCTCCTTATAATCTTCACAACCATCAACATTTGGTGTGCCTGTAAAGCCTGAACAATTAATTACCCAATCCACTCTTCCGTGATATGTTGAATTGTATTGTCTAATTTTTTGCTCCAACAATTCTGGATTAGTATAATCAACATCCCTTTTAGAAAGATGGTATACATCAAAATTATGCTGTTTTAAATATACAGACAAATACTTCCCAATGTACCCCTTACCTAAGATTAAAACTGTATTCATTTTCATTATTCTGAAAGAAACCTCATTAACTCCATGGAATTTGACAAAGACTCACAATTAGACCAATCTCGGGTAGAAACACTATCGTCATAAGAGTCTTCCATCAACCCCAGTTGTTGTTTTATGCCAACTTTAAACTCCATAGAAAGTTTTTGTTTGAAAACTCTTAATAATTCTAACGATTCTTTATCTGTTAGATGAAAGTGTAATTTAGACCCATCAAACTTGGATCCATAATTAAATTCCACACTTATTTCAACCTCTGGACCAAATTGATCAAAAATTTTACCCGAAACATCAGAATAATATACAGATTCTTCACGTTCTGCTGGTTTGGTAATTTTTTTCACTAACACAGATTACAATATTTTATTTAAAAATCAACTTGCTGCGGCATGTATTAGAAATCACTCCAGCAAAAGATTACATTGTCAAAGTTTGATAATACTCGTACGATATTGTGTCGAATAAGCCGTTCCCAGATTTTATATCTATTAGCTAATCCACCACCAAGCTGTGAAATATAAAAGATTTTATCGGGACGTTTTTGTATAATTGCTTTTAATTTAGTTAACTCTTCAAAAAACACTTCAGAGTATTCCTCTGGTTTGTAAAAGGACTCGTCTTTATTATCAGGAAACTTTTTCGTGATAAATCCAATGGAGTGAGGATGATCTCTCAGTTTTGCTGCTCCACCGTATCCTCGTCTTTCTAAATTATCCCCAAATACAAAATATGAATTTGGATTAGTATCCAAAAATTCCATCGTCATTACTCGTTGTTCGTACATAGCCATTTGATTTAATTATCAAATAACAATAAAAGTTTACAACAAAAAAAAGCCCAGATTGCTCTGGGCTTTTTAATGATTTTATTGAATAGTATCGGATTAGACGTTGCCTGGCTGTGGTGTCTTTTGTGTTCCGAGACTTGGAAGCGGAGCAGCAACTGTGATTCCTCTGATTTCTGCACTGCTGTTTGAACCACCTTCGACTCTCCAATATTGATAGGCAATTGTTGCATTAATTGTTGCTATCGATCCTGTGTCTTTAATGTCATATGGAGCATCTGCCAAAGCTACGACATATACTCCGTAAAATACATAATCTCTAAGCTGTCTCTTATACACATCTCCGAGCCCACGAGACAGGCAGAAATCTCGTATGCCGTCTTCTGCTTGAAAA
>ENA-OSIY01001620-OSIY01001620.1-marine-metagenome-genome-assembly--contig:-NODE-1620-length-11990-cov-5.258205_pt1 | contig 11990 bp, 11 predicted proteins | sample MGYA00237884_ERZ534233 | MGnify/ENA primary metagenome ERZ534233 (study PRJEB26412, sample SAMN06343840) | marine metagenome | isolation source: estuarine water | place: USA: Columbia River Estuary... | reverse complement strand
CTGGGAATCTACGCCAATGTGATTTATTTGAAATTAAAGGATTCCCGTCCAACTCTTCTTTAAATAAATTTGATATTTTTTCAATAGTATCTTGTTCGTTTTCTACTTCAAATCCCGCATTTTTCCATGTTGCATCAGAACATTCAAAAATCCATGTACTCATTCCTTTTTCATATTGATAGGAATGAGCCACAATCATCCCGTAAGGAGTGTTTCTAAAGAAATAGGTAAATGCATCTAATGGTTTTGTAGAACCTAGCCAAACAAAACGATTTTTCTTTAAATCAATTTTTGTTCCAAATTCCTTAGAAAATTTGGTTCTAATTTGACTTCCAATTCCGTCACAAGCTACAATAATATCTGAATCACTATATTTGTTTAAGTCATCCACATTTTGTTCAAAATGTAAATTTACACCTTCTTCTGTGCATCTTTGTTGGAGTAATTGCAATAGCGTTTTTCTTGAACACCCACAAAATCCATTACCTGAAATTCGTACAATTTCACCATCACGAGCAACATCTAAATCGTCCCAATAGGCAAATTTACTTCGGATTAATTCATATGATTTTGGATCTCGAGTTAAAAATTCACTTAACGTTTCATCTGAAAAAACAACACCAAACCCAAAGCTGTCATCTGCTTTATTTCGTTCGTAAATATCAATTTTGCAATGTGGTAATGCCTTCTTCAACAAAATTGAAAAATACAAACCACCAGGACCGCCACCAATTACAGTTATTTTCATATTATCTTTTTATTGAAAAAATATCTCCTAATTTTGAGTAATTTGAACCAGCCAAACGCGCAATAGGTTTGTAGGTTTCCAAGTTAATTTTATAATTATCTAATAAAACGCTTTCATCAATATGGAACAAAACAATTTTACCAATTACAATTGTTGCTCCGCCCGTTTTTGAATTCTCTAATTTATAATGATGAACCATTTCACATTCCATAGTGATTTTACTTTCTTTCACTCGAGGTGGTAAAACCAATGAAGATGCAATAGGAGTTAGGCCTGCTAATTCAAATTCGCTTTCGTTTGCAGAAATAGGCTGTGAAGTCATATTCATTTGTGCAACTAAATCTTCGGTTACCATATTTACAACAAACTGCTTAGTTGCTAAAACATTGTTCAGAGTGTCTTTATTCGAATTATTGGAATGAACTGTGGAAAACATTACGTGGGGCGGATCATCACCAACCGCATTAAAGTAGGAGAAGGGTGCTAAATTATTGATTCCGTCTTCGCTAATAGTTGAAATCCAACCAATAGGTCTTGGAATTATTATTCCTGTCAATAATTTGTAAATAGCGGTTTGTTCTAATTCTTGTGGATCGAATTGCATTGCGAATTATTTAATTACAAATTAAATAAAAAAAGGTTAGAAATTGTAATGAAAATGATTTTAATTAATAATAATGATTACAAATTCATAAAAGAAAAAAAATAGCATTTAACTTGCTTAACTATTTTTTATATTTGATAGTAATTAAAATTCAAAACGGCCTCATGAATTCGAAATCAACAAAAGGAATTTGGAAAGTTATTTCGGCTTCCTCAATGGGAACGATGATTGAATGGTACGACTTCTATATTTTCGGAAGTTTAGCCGTTGTTATTTCAACGAAATTTTTTCCGTCTGACAATCCAACAGCGGCATTTTTATCAACATTGGCAACATTTGCAGCAGGTTTCGTTGTAAGACCATTTGGCGCATTGTTTTTTGGAAGATTAGGCGATTTAATCGGAAGGAAATACACATTTATGGTGACCCTTTTATTAATGGGTGGTGCTACTTTCTTAATTGGTTGTATCCCAAGTTATGAAACCATTGGGTTTATGGCGCCCTTATTGGTATTATTACTTCGATTGTTACAAGGTCTTGCATTAGGAGGAGAATATGGAGGAGCTGCAACGTATGTAGCTGAACATTCTCCAGTTGGACAACGCGGCTATTGGACTTCTTGGATTCAAACCACTGCAACCGTAGGATTATTCATTTCTTTAATGGTAATATTAGCTACAAGAAACATCTTAACCCCAGAACAATTTGATGCTTGGGGATGGAGAGTTCCATTTTGGGTTTCAATTATAATGGTTGGTGTTTCCTATATGATTAGAAAAAATATGGATGAATCTCCAGTATTTGCTAAAGCAAAAGCCGAAGGAAAAACAAGTACAAATCCGTTAAAAGAAAGTTTTGGAAATCGTTATAATATGAAATTCGTCTTGTTGGCTTTATTTGGAGCAACTATGGGACAAGGAGTTGTTTGGTACACAGGACAATTCTACGCAATGAGTTTTATGAAAACAGTAATGTCAATTGATTCTTCTCAAGTTGATGGATTATTAGGAATTTCACTTTTATTAGCCACTCCATTCTTTATATTTTTTGGTTGGCTGAGTGATAAAGTAGGAAGAAAATACATTATGATGGGAGGGATGTTATTGGCAATTTTATTGTACAGACCAATTTATAAAGCAATGTATGAAACAACTTCTGTTAGAAATAAAACTGAAATTGTTGAAAAAACGTCTTTACTAGCAGAATTAAAAGAAAACAAAAGTCGGACAATGGATTCCATTTATACTACAAACAAAGTATATTCTGATGAAACTACATTGCTTGAAGTAAAAACGGTAGCTTTAAAAAATGGAAAAGCTATTTTTGTTGATGGAAAACCTAAAGTAGAAGTCAAAACCACCATCAACATCAATAATAGCGACAAATGGTCACTAATATTACTGGTGTTTTTTCAAGTAGTATTTGTAACAATGGTTTACGGCCCAATTGCAGCTTTCCTAGTTGAAATGTTCCCAGTGAAAATTCGATATACCTCAATGTCTTTGCCTTATCATATTGGAAATGGAATTTTTGGGGGTTTGCTTCCAGCTATATCAACCTATTTAGTAACACATGCAAAAGATACGGGAACGCCTGAATTTTACCTTGAAGGACTTTGGTATCCAATTGTAATTGCAGCCGTTTGTTTTGTAATTGGAATGGTTTACATTAAAAATAATGATAAAAATATTCATGTTTAATTATATATTATGAATCAATTAAAAAGAGTATTAGGAATTGTTTGGATTGTGCTCGCAATCGCCGCTGCCTATTTTTGCATCTATGAATTTGGATTACCAAAATTTGCTTCTGGCAAACAAGACGATTTAGTTTTTGGAATTATCATCCTTTTTGTATTGACTCCTTTGATAGTTATGGGATTAGGGACTTTTGGATACTATTCTTTAATGGGTGATTATGATTCAAATTATAAAAAACAAATAAACGATTAAATATTAAAAACAAAATGAGTTATTTTAAAATTGACAATTTAGAACAGTATTTTAAGCATTACAATAAATCAGTTCGTGAACCGAGAAAATTTTGGGGCAAAGTAGCCTCTGAAAATTTCACTTGGTACCAAGAATGGGAAAAAGTGATTGAATTTGATATGGCTACTGCCAAAATTGAATGGTTTGTTGGTGCAAAAGTAAATATTGTAAAAAACTGTATTGACCGTCATTTAGTTCGAAAAGGGGAAAAAACAGCTATTATTTTTGAACCAAATGATCCTAGCGAAGAAGCCCAACATATATCTTACAATGAATTGCACGAGCGAGTTTCAAAATTTGCTAATGTTTTAAGAGAGCAAGGTATAGAGAAAGGCGATCGTGTTTGTATTTATTTACCAATGATTCCTGAATTGGCAATAGCCACATTAGCTTGTGCTAGAATTGGAGCAATACACTCTGTTGTTTTTGCCGGTTTTTCAGCATCCGCAGTTTCGGCTAGAATTAACGATAGTGAATGTAAAATGGTAATTACTTCTGATGGCGGGTATCGTGGAAATAAAACTATCGATTTAAAAGGCATCATTGATGATGCCTTGGAAAATTGTCCTTGTGTTGAAAAAGTTTTGGTTGCCAAAAGAACGAATTCTGATATTTCAATGAAAGCAGGACGAGACCAATGGCTTCAACCGCTTTTAGACGAGGCATCGGACAATAATGTTGCCGAAATTATGGACGCCGAAGATCCTTTATTTATACTTTATACCTCAGGATCAACTGGTAAGCCTAAAGGAATGGTTCATACGACTGCGGGTTATATGGTATATTCAGCTTATACCTTCAAAAATGTATTTAATTATGTTGAAAATGATGTGTTTTGGTGTACCGCTGATATCGGTTGGATTACCGGTCATTCCTATATTTTATACGGCCCATTATTGAATGGAGCAACCACAGTTATTTTTGAAGGAGTTCCTTCTTATCCAGATTTTAGTCGTTTTTGGGAAGTAATTGAGAAGCATAAAGTAACTCAATTTTACACAGCTCCAACTGCAATTAGAGCATTGGCAAAAGAGAGCTTAGAATATGTACAACGATTTCCTTTAAAATCATTAAAAGTTATTGGATCTGTTGGAGAACCTATAAACGAAGAGGCTTGGCATTGGTATAACGCGCATGTAGGAGGGAAGCGATGTCCTGTAGTGGATACGTGGTGGCAAACAGAAACGGGAGGAATTATGATATCTCCTTTGGCATTTGTAACCCCAACAAAACCAACTTATGCTTCTTTACCGTTGCCTGGAGTTCAGCCCGTTTTAATGAATGAAAAGAGAAATGAAATTGAAGGAAATCAAGTAACTGGTAATTTATGTATAAAATTTCCATGGCCTGGAATTGCGAGAACAATTTGGGGAGATCATAAACGATATAAAGAGACTTATTTTACCGCCTTTCCAGGCAAATATTTCACTGGTGATGGTGCTTTAAGAGATGAAACAGGTTATTACCGAATTACCGGTAGAGTAGACGATGTAATAATTGTTTCCGGTCATAATTTAGGAACTGCCCCAATTGAAGACGCTATTAATGAACACCCTGCGGTTGCCGAAAGTGCAATTGTAGGATTTCCTCATGATGTGAAAGGAAATGCATTATACGGATTTGTAATCGTTAAAGAAATTGGTGAAACCAGAAATCATGATAATCTTAAAATTGAAATCAACCAATTAATTTCAGATCAAATAGGACCTATTGCTAAATTAGATAAAATCCAATTTGTTTCAGGTTTGCCAAAAACAAGATCAGGAAAAATTATGCGAAGAATATTGCGTAAAATTGCAGAAGGTGATTTTTCTAATTTTGGCGATACATCTACCTTGTTAAATCCAGAAATAGTTGATGAGATTAAAGACGGAAAGTTGTAATTTCTATATAGATAAAAAGGCAGCCTAATCAGGTCGCCTTTTTTTATTTTAACCCCAACCTGCTTTTTAATTTTAAAAAAAGCAGTGAAACCGTATAGGCTAAATCTGGAATTGCAGTTTCTTCGATTATAGGGAGTTTAAATTCGATACATAAATCATCAATAGAGTAGGATTTGTCAGAGGTATCTTTGTATTTTTTATACATTATTTCAATATCGATAGCATCATTTTTTAATCGACCGCAATTCATTTTTTCCAGAGCAGCATTAATTAAATCGATCGATAAATTAATTTTATGTCCTACTAAAACCGCATTTCCTAGAAACTCAATAAAAGCCTGAATCGCTTCTCTTTCGCCCATTTTTGGTTGTGTACTTTCAATAATTGATTCATTTGAAAGTCCATTTTCATGTAAATAAATATATTGTAATAAAACAACTTCAAAGAAATCACCGATGATTATTTTATCATTCTCAATCCCAACCGCCCCAAAAGCCATAATAGCATCTTTTTGTGGGTTAACACCAGAGTAATCAATACTTAAAGCTACATATCTTTGAGGTCGAGCTTCAAATTTAGTAAGATAATTCTTCCAAAATTCAGGGTAATCTTTATTAATATTTTTAATCCAATCTATCATAATTAGGAAAACTGTGTTAGTTGAAAACTATCTTTAATAAGTTCTTCTAGATCTTTAATGGTATAAAGAGCATTCTTTAAATTCTCTTTATCTACTTTATTTAAATCTTCTAAATTAATGAATTGACCTGAATTGTCGTATCTCAAACCTTCAGTAGTTTTTATTTTAGAAAGAGATTGATAGGCGTCAGCACAATTTAAATAAAGTTCTGAATTCTTTAAATCAACCATCGCAAGATGCTTAAATCTCATGAAGGTATTGTTTATTCCACGAATATTATAGCTGATAACAAATAATCTTGCACCATCAATTAATGGTAATAAGGCACGATTTTTAATGTCAAATTTTCCTTTGTTTGGTCCAGTTTCTTCAACATTTATTTTCTTGAAAAAGCTTAAAGCTGGTGGTTTTCTCAATGCATCATTTCCTAAATAATCAAAGAATAATTTGTTCTTTCTTGTATTTACAAAAATAATATCGGTAATAGCATCTTCCAATTTTTGTTCACCAAAAGCAATCTCATAATCAAAGAAAATACTACTAATGTCATTGTTTATTTCACCTGGAATTTTAATCCAATTACTGTATTGTTTCATCCATTCTGTCATCGATTTACACCAAATTAAATTACTGGCAATATGGCCATTTGGACAAGGTTGGTAACCAACAACTTCTAAATTGGATACTGCTTTCTTTGCTAATCTTAAAAAATAATTTTTAACCTCACGATATTTTTCTGCAGCACCATCTTCAAAAATTAAAATACTATCTTGATCAGTAAATAATAACTGCTCTTTTCTGCCTTGACTACCAATGCTAAGCCAAGCAAAACGTGCAGGAGGGGAGCCAATATCTAAAATTGCTAATTCTATTGATCTTTTAATTATTGCAATATTAATTTCGTTAGCAATATTAGTAATATGGGCTAAAGGTATATTTTTAGATAATGAGGTGTAAATTAAATCGGTTACTTTTGATCGAACATTTTTTAGTTCCGTTGCATTTTGAGAACGCTTAATTTCTTTAATAAAAACTCCAGGATTGCTAGCTTGAGAAACAATTAAATCATGTTCAGAAATCACCCCTTTAATATCCGTTTGATCTGATCCATCGATTGTTACACATAAATGACTTACATTATTTTTTAATAATAATAATTGTGCTTCAGCCAATGAAACGTTTTCCGGAACAGCAATAACAGGGGAAGACATTATTTTATTAATTGGCATATTTATATCAACGCGGCCAGAAGCTACTTTAATTCTCATGTCGGTATCCGTTACAATCCCAATAGGAAGGTTGAGTTCAGAAATTATAGCGCTATCCACTAAATTATCCGTCATCAATTGTGCAACATCCTTAATTATGGTATTCGGAGAAATTTTTAAAGGAGATCTATTGTATGCTAATGTTTGAAAATATTGAATTTCAGAAGGTTTAGACGAGAAAGAAATATTATCGGATAATAATTTTCCTTTATTTTCAATATCCGAAGGATTACTGGTGTTGTTAGCAAAACTTTCTAAAAGGAAATTTAACACTTCTGAATTTTGTGCAACAAAGGGTCTGAAGGTCGCAATTGGAATAGCATAAATTATAGATTCCTCACGAGCTCTTGCAGTCATCATGTAGTTATTCTTAGCAAAAAAGGGGCGCAATCCAAATACATCGCCGGGAACACATTTATTTAATAAGGTTTCTTCGGAGTCTGAAATTACAAATAAATTTACCACTCCGGAGTCTACCATATAAAAGCTGTCGTGTAAAGTATCATTAATCTGAAATAAATCTTTGTTTTTTTCAAGATTAATAATTTTTATACTCATTGCAACAATTGATAATTCTTCAATTGAAAGATTATTAAATGGTGGATATTGTTTTAAAAAGTAAGCTACACGAGAGACGATTGTATTCATTATGAAATAGAATATTTAATAGTTGCGTAAATTTAAACTATATTATTATATCACACAATAGTAGTTGTGTTTATTACAAATTCTATTTTACATAATATAAATTATAATTCAATTATTAATTTAGTTTAATAATAAATTGAAATGAAAAAATAAAGTAATCTTAAACTTAAATACATTTAAATAATAAAAAAATATGTAAATTAGCAACAATTAATTAATGAAATTTAAACAAGCGTTATGAAATTATTTATTTTAAAATGGTATCCAGTTATATTAGCATTCATTTGCATGCTTTATTCAATATCATTAGGTCTACTTGGAAGACATGATGAAGCTCTTTATTCGGCGCACTGGCCAGGGACAATTCTATTATTTGCATTAGTAATCCGTCAAAGAAGAACAACATGAGTATCGGGTTTTTTATAGTTGGAGGAATAATTTTTTCAATTTATATGTTTTTTACTGTTTGGGGTATTTTATATTCAAGTAAAAAACAAAAAGAGGAAAACTACCCTAACATAACAAAGAAAAAATAATTGGAGGTAATAATCTGTTATTTAAATAAAAAGAGTCTGTAATTTATTGTTTAGGCTTATTGCTAGACACTTGTTTATTTTGTAATAAGTAGTTTGCTAAGAGTTTATCAATGAGCTCTTCTTTAGTTAAATGATGAAAAACAGTTTTGATTTTATTTTTAAAATCAGAATCTAATTCGTGGTTTGGCTTTGTTTTAAAAATTTGTTTGGCCCACAATACGGCATTGTTTTCTTCAATACTATTAGAATTAGGTTTTTCAATTAAATTGAATTTAATACCCAGTTCTTTTTCAAATAATGGAATCTCGCTAAATTCTTCATTCTGAATAACGGTTAAAGACAATCCTTTCGCACCAGCTCTAGCAGTTCTTCCGCTTCTGTGGACATAGGTTTCAAATGTATCCGGTAAATGATAGTTAACAACATAACTAATTTCCTGTACATCAATTCCACGCGCCGCTAAGTCTGTGGCTACCAATATATTAATGTGACCTTCACGAAATTGTCCCATGATTCTATCACGAATTGGTTGTGTCAAACTTCCATGAATTGCTCCAGATGAAAATCTATTGATAGCAAGGTTTTTGGCAAGTTTATTGACTGCAGCCTTTGTTTTACAAAAAATAATACCACGTTTACCTTCTTTTGAATTAAGGAAATGCATTAGAATAGCTAATTTTTCTATAGGTTCTACAACTATATATTGATGTTCTATTCCTTGGTTACCAACATTTTCCATATTAGCGCTAATTTGAGTTACTTGTTTGGACATGTAATTCTGAATCAGCTGTTTGATTGGTCCTGGCATTGTTGCTGAAAACAACAAAGTCCTTCTTTTTTTAGGCAATTCCGATACAATTTCGTCCAAACCTTCTTTCAATACCGTAACCATTTCATCGGCTTCGTCAAGGACTAAATAGTTGGTTTCCTTGATATTGATCGCTTTTCTTTGAATTAAATCAATTAATCGCCCAGGAGTTGCAATTACAATGTGATTGGTTTCTTTTAACTGCTCTATTTGAGGTTTAATAGGTGTTCCGCCACAAACAGAGATAATCGAAATTTCAGGCATAAATTTTGAAAAATCCTTAAAATTACTAAGTATTTGTTGGCCTAATTCCCGTGTCGGAACCAATATTACCACTTGAATTGCATTTGATTTTAAATCAATTAATTGTAGTAATGGTAAGCCAAAAGCCGCGGTCTTCCCCGTCCCTGTTTTTGCTAATCCCACAAAATCATGTGTTTCATTAAGAATTATGGGAATTGCTTTAGCTTGAATCTCTGTTGGAATTTCAATACTAATATCGGTAAGAGCTTTTACTATTTCTTTTGAAATTCCAAGATCTGCAAACTGTTTTGACATAATTTTTTAATTATTTAAAATATTAAAAATCAATATATTATAATTATTTATATAAATAATAAAATTAAATTTTTAATCGAACAATGATTCTCGAATTTTCTTACCAATTAATAGATTTAATTTAATTTTATAATCCTCCACTAGCCATTCGCGGTAATTTTTAGAACAATGGCTCAAACATGAAGCATATCTTTTCATTCTGCACTCAATATCATCATGGAGCTCACGTGCAAGTATTTTAGCTTCTCTTAAATCTTCTGAATTATCAACACACATCAATGCATGTTGTTCTAATGAACGTTCTAAAACTATCTTTGATCTTAAATTAGCTGCAATAATTTTCTTATGCTCTTCAACGATATCAAAGGTTACTTCAGGGGAATTTTTAAATCTTTGTCTTAATTCTGGCGGCATTTGGTACTTGAAATACCTTTCAATTTCAATGTCATCACGAAGATTCTCAAGGTAATATTCGGGTGATCTAAAAATGTGTTGCCAATCAATGGGTTCACTCCAAAGCCCAAATCGAGCGGCATTATTACCTAAATCAATTACTGTAAAAGTATCTTTATTGGGTAATTTTCTAGATCCACGGCCTATCATTTGATAATATAAGGTCAACGATTTTGTCGCTCTATTTAATATTATTGTTTCCACAGTAGGCTCATCAAAACCGGTGGTTAAAATACCAACAGATGTTAAAATTGCATCCGGTTTTTTCTTAAACCAATTTAATATTTCTTTTCTTTCCTCTGTACTACACGTATTGTCTAAATGACGTATTTCAAATCCAGCTTCTCTAAATGTTTCATAAACAAAAAGCGAAGTGCTTATTCCGTTATTGAAAATAAGTGTCTTTTTTCCTAATGATTTTTCAGTATAAGCATGAAGTAATTTTTCTTGCATTACCATATTTGAGTACAAATCATCGGAAGATTTTACTGTATAATCACCGTTAATTCCTACTTTTAATGAAGTTAAACCTACATCATAACTATAAGTAATTGCTTTTGCTAGAAATCTTTTGTCTATTAAAGAAGCAATAGTGTCTCCTACAATCAATTCATCGTAGTTTTCATTCATTGGTAATTTAACATTGGAACTTAAAGGAGTTGCTGTTACACCAAGAATAAAGGAGTTTTTGAACGAACTTAGTAATTTCCTGAAGGAGTTATAATGCGCTTCATCAATAATTACTAAACCAATATTGTCCAAATGTAACTTTTCATCATTGATTCGGTTTTTTAGGGTTTCTACCATAGCAACAAAGCAAGAATAATCATTCTGGTCTGGTAATTCTTTAATATTGCTGTTGATTATTTTGTTTTTAACGTCGAAACCTTTCAGCATTTTCGAAGTTTGCTTACACAATTCTATTCGGTGAGTTAAAACCACCACTTTTTTATCGTGTTTTGCAATATACTGTCTTACAATTTCAGAAAAAATCACGGTCTTCCCTCCTCCTGTTGGTAATTGATACAATAAATGATGATTTCTAGGTGCGTTATCTAACCGTTCAAAAATGACGTCGATATCAGATTGCTGATAACCGTAAAGTTCTTTCTTATCTTCTATTTCAAAATCTGACTCTTTGTACGGCATTTTTAAAGTTGTAATTTTTGCAAAAATACGTTTAAAAAAGGGTTATTTGAGCATATTGAAGTTATATTTTAGATTTTTTTAATAATCAAATTTTTCAACAATAGAATTAAATTCAAATACATTAAACCATTCTTGATTTTCAGCTTCGGCTCTTATTGCTTCCACCCTATTTTTAAAATCATATAAAATTCCATTTTCTATCATAAAACTAACTACTTGCTGAAATGAATTTAACATACTTTTGAAAAATAATTCTTGTTTAATCTCTTTGTTTAAAGAATAGGTTTGAGCAATTTCTATAGAATATAACATGGCATCAACAATCACAAATGAATCAACCCCAAGAGAAATGAAATGCTTAATCATTTTTTGAGCAACTGACCTTCTAGTTTTAGCTCTTTTACTTCTTACAGGAAAATACTCATTGGATACTTTTAATTTAAATTCCTGCAACAATTTTCTTTCATTCGGATTGAAAACAAAATCGTAATAGGTTTTTACATCAGGAAATTTATCGTATAAGTTGATAATTTGCTCTTCTAACTGCTCCTTATTGAGTTCGTTAAGGTATTTTTTTAAATCTCGTTTACTCATACTGTTGTTTTATGTTGTCACAAATTTAAATTACTTTTTCAATCTATGTTAATATATGATTCATATTATTTAAATTTGTAATTATGATAGAAAATAATATGGTTAAAATA
>ENA-OSIY01001617-OSIY01001617.1-marine-metagenome-genome-assembly--contig:-NODE-1617-length-12003-cov-5.368858_pt1 | contig 12003 bp, 6 predicted proteins | sample MGYA00237884_ERZ534233 | MGnify/ENA primary metagenome ERZ534233 (study PRJEB26412, sample SAMN06343840) | marine metagenome | isolation source: estuarine water | place: USA: Columbia River Estuary... | reverse complement strand
AATGATACGGCGACCACCGAGATCTACACCTCTCTATTCGTCGGCAGCGTCAGATGTGTATAAGAGACAGATCATATGTTGCTTCAAATGATGCTGTATTGTATAACCCCGCACTAACAAGAACTCCAGGTTCGTTATATGCTCCACCGCTAATAAAAGTGCTGACAATTAATCCATTACCATCGATTGCTGTATTATGAATGTGGTCTTGAAGAACTTCTGCATCTTCAAGAGTAGCCATTGGATACCATTCTCCACTGTAGTAAACATGAAGTCTTTCAGTTAATGTATCAAACCATAAATTTCCATTACTTGGTGATGCTGGTGCTGTTAATCCTGAAGGAATTGTTGGTGATCCAACTGCTGTGTCTACATAAAGTTTTGTTGCTGCATGTGTGTTTTCAGTAGGAGTGGCAACTGTAACTGTTGATCCAAAAGTTCCGCCATCGGCTACAATAATGCCGTGCTTTACTCTGAAGTCTTTATTTACTGTTGCCACTTCCGACCTCTATTTCTATTTATGCTTCGATATAAGTTTTGCTTACTTTAACAGCAGTATCTGCTGCTGCACCAGTTACCTGAAGAAGAACGTTTCCACTGCTGTAAACAGCGTTAGTTGTTCCTAGTTCAGTATTACTGATTACATCTGCATACTCTGTTAAGTAAACGTTATTTGATCCATCAACGGTAACAAGTAATTCAATTACCTCAATGTCACTACCAAGTTTCATCTGAACAATATACTTTGCAGATGAATAGGTGCTTGCTGACCATGTGTCAATTGTTGTTGCTGAAGTTGAAGCGGTAGCAAGAGCAGAACCCATAAGAGCATCTGCAAGAGCAATGCTTGTTGCTGACGCTGATCCAAGTACTGGGGTAACAAGAGTTGGTGTATTAGCAAATACTAATGCGCCTGTTCCTGTCTCATCTGAAATAACACCAGCAAGTTCTGCAGATGATGTTGCAGCAAGTGCCGAAATTTTACTTGTTGTATAAACATTACCCTCCGAATCTTCCACACTGTTATAAATAGTAAAATTACCGGGAGATGTAAATGTATAAATAAAATATGGTGTTCCTTTAACATCAAGTAATTCCTCACCAGTAACAGAATTACTAAGTACCCAAACATTGTTTTCCTTTCCGTATAAATTTGAAGCATAGTTATTAAATACAACAGTTGACATCAGTGGTATTTGCATTCCACTGTCAGTCGAATGAACATCGCACCAAGTCCAGGCACCGGATCCAGGTCTCGATATAATATTACCAAGATTTATACCAATTTTTGATTCATGTTTTTTGGATCTAAGAACAAATCCTTTATTGGTACCAGTAGTATAATATCCGCTACCCGCTCTAAGTGAGCTGCTATTATATCCGAACATAATTATATTTCCATCAACATCGGTAGAATTAGTGAAATATAAACCAGGGTCCAGTAGAGCATTACCAAAAGAAGCGTTCGATAGAACCTTACCAACCATGCTAGTTTTCATAACGTTTGCAAGCAGATTTGAATTAGCAGAGATGAATGATTCAAATCCATGGGTTAATATATACTGATCCATTACCACTTGAGCTTTATGTAACCTTATAGCACCATCACCGAAAATAAATCCACCAGGGCTATAAAAAAATGACTTATCGACACCCTGCTCGGTTAATTGTGCGGTCAGATAATATCCAATATCACCATACGTTGGATCGGGATTATCACTAACATCGAAAGTGTTACCAAAATATGTACCTGCACCAGCTCCTAGTGAGGTCACATAATATGATGATTTGTCTTTGGTTCCTACTATTGATTGCGGGGATGCATATAATGCAGTAGCACCTGGCATAGCTAATATTCCGCCAGTAACTCCGACCCCATTTTTATCCAATATGGCATAGTAGGGTAAACTAATTGTATTTCCAAGTACATTAACATAATCCGAATCGTCTGGAGGCTTCATATAGATACCACCAAAAGTGAAATTAAACCTAGTTAATCCAGTAATCATTGTTGTGTTGTCATTAGGCAAGGAGCTTAACGATGATATGGTTCTATTTGTTAAATTTTCCAAAAATGGATCCGGATATTGGCTGGCGGCTGTTGTAGTTGCAAGCAATGTCATATCATCGGTTGACATTCTGACATAACCTATTGTGTCGTCACTAAAAAAGTTAGTTGCCACATCCTGTGTACTTTCGCATACAAGATCAGATGTTTGTGTGTAATCCTGGTGTCTCCCCCATAGATTTTTAAATGTACTTAGACCTCCCGGTTGTGGACCAATTATAGCAAAATCATTCGTATATGTTATGCCAACATTTATAGAATATCTGGTAAGATCAACTTTTGTTTTATATCCAGCAGGGTAATTTGCAAACCCAGAGTTATTCTCGACAGACTCGAAATTTCTAAATGCTAATCCCCTGTATTTTTTTTGTTTGGTTTCTTCGTCATTAAGATTGGTTAATGAAATTGTGCTTCCCAAATCCTTACCTATCTTTGCAACAAAGACGCCAACAGGAGAAAATCCAGTCAAGTTATAATAGTCATTTCTTGCAATAAGGTCCCTAACCATAGGGAAGGAGTTGTTTCCGTAATCATAGAAATTAATACCAAAAACGGTACCAATGCCGTAATACCCTTCCCAGATACCAGAATATCCACTGATCCAAGTGATCCCATATGTATTGACACCAGAGGATGAATATGTTATCGAATCTATTCTATAGAAAGCTTCAGTAAAAAATGGGGAAAGTGTTATGCCTATTACATTACCGGTAACCGAAGTTTGCATAACCGCAGTATTATCTCCACCCTGTGCATCATAATTAACATAAATAACAGCAACATCAAAGCTATTTTGTGTTCCACTAGGGAATGAAAAATATCCATTTGAAGGAGAGCCATTGTCCTCATCATATTCCCAGTTGTCAATAAGATATGCACCAGTTGATCCATATATCCATGGATAGTCAGCAGTTCCACCAGGTACATCTGATGTGGTTAATCCAACAGGTGCACCTGTTGGTCCAGAATAAACATCGGTAACCTCACTAGACAAGGATGCCCAAACATATGGACCCTCTTCAATATATCGATTATATGTACCTGTTGCAACTATATAGGTCCCATCCTCTGATGGTGCGATGTCATCCAGTCTTGTTTGATAGCCTCTGAATGGGAGGTAACTTTCCAATTTTCCCTTTTCATCATAACAAGCTATGAATGCTGTTTCACCAGGATCAGTGCTCGATTGTCCAACAGCAGTATAACTTGGTCTCCCGCCAAGTGTTGGATTTATAGAATATTTAGCAGCATAATAATTAGTACCACCATACGAGCCGAAAAAATATGCGGAGCTACCAATCAAAGATCCACCAATATAGTATTTGGTGCCACTTGCTGTTTTTATACTAGTTGAACATGTTATATTGATACTGTCAGAATTACCATATAATTTATTTATCGTATATGAAAAATCAGGTGGCAGTATTGTATTTTTCAAATCAACATCCTCAGAGGACTCTATCGGCCAATTGTCCCAATATTCCTGCTTCCCTGCTTTACCGTCAGCTATATCAACTAATTTTGTCGTGAGAAATAGATTTCTAGAATCCAATCCAGGAAATCTATATTCAAGATATTCGTCCTGGTAAACTCTATATTCCGGGTAAGACCAAGTGTACTTATTTACTTTGGGAACTGGGGCAGTTAATAGGACCGAACCAGTGGCAGCAAGATACGTAAAGTTCCAACCTGTAGCCCCTGCATATTTGGAACTACCATATACGTGGGGTTGATCGTAATTAAAAACAGCTATATCGTTATAACAAAGAACCCATAATGAATTTTCATAAACTGTTATATTCTTTTGCTTAACGTTATGTTTAATTAATTTAATGTCAAGAACATTATTATTAGGTAAGTTACTAGTTGATGACGTGATATAGCCATATGATTTTCCGTTACTGTAACCTAAACCACCTCCTTGATTTAGCTCCCCGTCACCTTTACTAAAAAAAACATGACCATTAGGTCTAGATTTTACCTTAGCGACCGGTCCACCAACGCTGGCGTTAAAATAGAAGGTGTCACCATCAAAATACGAAAGCCCACCAGCGGTACCTAGCCATGCGTTACCCGCTTCGTCAAGATCAATAGAATATACCTTATCATTTATTATTGAACTTGTGTTTGTGTTATAAACTCTAGCTTGTTTTATTATTTTTCCACCGCCTGCTAGATCGACGGTCTCAGATATTCCAGAGGGAACCACAAAGAGGCCCTCGTCGGTACCAATATAATAAAGGTAATTCTTACCATCCAGACCCTTAGCTTTTATATCATAAATATGAGGCCAGATGTATCCTGGTACTTTTTCTTTCCACTGATCGGTTTCCTTTAAATAATAGAAAAGTCTGCCCTTGGCAACATTATTTATTTCAGTATATCCAGTTGTACCAGTACCACCAATACCATTAAGTGGTGTACAGAAAGCAAGTATATCATCACCAAATGGACAAGAATAAACTAGTGATATTTCCTGAGGCACATTAAATACACCAAGATCGGAAAAATTCCAGCTTCTACCCGAGCTGACATCATTCGTATCAACCCAAAAAACTGCCACCTCATTCAATCCAGCTGTCGGTCCCTGCGCACATCCAAGCCAGGCTTTATCCTCAGTATCTATGGAAATACATCGCGTGTCCAAGAAATATGGAGCTCCACTAGGAACAGCGGAATTTGTGTAATCATAATAATCCCAAGAATCACCATTAAATCTTCTTAAATCTTGACCCGAACCCCAAACATAGAACTCCGCATCGAGATCTATCTGATTCATTATTAAATTGTAACTTGCCATTTATATTTTTTATTTATTGTTATAATGCTCCACCATATCGCCATCCCTTAAAATAATCTTGATAATCCAAGCCATTGGGTTGATATATCGTACTCGGTATTCCTGTCCAAGACTGCTTACTTGTTTTTGAAGTACTAGTTGAACCAAAGGAGGATGCTAAGACGGAATAATGATTTGCTGGTATTGTACCGTTTATACTGGAGAGAAAAGCAGAATATCCAGGGCCCCATACAATATACACTGAGTGTATATAATCAGTTCCATAGAAAAGAGGTTCTTTTATAGATACTCTGATCCCATGGAATGCACTACTATCGTAACGGGTTCCTGTTGTGCTCCCACCATTCTGATACGGTGCAAACCATTCGGCCTCCTCAACAATTAAATAATCATCCCATCCAGTAACTGCGAAACGGGAATTCATAATGCTTTTAATTCCTAAGTTTGTATTGTATGGTGTATCTTGAGCAAGTATCATCCTACCATCGTAACTATTACCTGGATCACCACCCTCGGATAATATAATTACGTCGCTGTCGATAACTAAACCACTCGCATCGTAGAGAACAACCTCTATATCAATTATCCCCGCCGAACTGTATAGCACATCAGCACCGAAAGAACTTAATACCGAAACACCATGAAAATTTGCGGGTGGAGCACCACCTGTTCCTCCCCAATTGTATCCCTGCATACCAAGATTATATGCAACTACACTAACGAGATTTCTAACTGGCGTTTTATTCGCAGTATATCCACCGGTTTCTATATATTTGGAAGATCCAGACATATAGTAATAGTTTTTTAAATATTCCTCTATAGCAGTATTAGACCAATCCCTATTTCCTGTACCTATTGCTGCAGAAAGAGAGGTTAACAAACTTCCACTTCCAGTGGTAAGGTAATCGGTAAGATATACTATGTCGTTTAATTTCGAATGCACATCTCCAGGTTTTATATAATTACCAGAAGAAATTTCAGGACTTGTGACATATGTTGCTCCCATACTATCCAGAATTGAACCACTTAATAACATTCTGAATTTCATGGTCGATCCGGCGTCAATGTTATTAGGGTAAAAATATGCTACCTCGTCAGTCGAATGAAAATGTGAGTTGTCCCAAGACAATGGATAGTATGCATTCTGATCTATTGCAAATAGTATATTATTTCCGCCAATTCCTATGGCTGATGTTGTGTATGGGTAAATATAAGTATTATAATATTGTCCCGATGTTGCATATATTCCGGTACCCCCCTGATTCCAATAATTTACAGATTCAATAGGACCTATTTTTCTATATGTGACAGGAGAACTTGCTGTTGAATTATTACCAACATTCGATATACATGCCAATGTACCAGATGTTGAAAAGGATGAATTTGGTGATCCAGAATATGTTCCAGTAAGTGTATACCAATCCTCCGCAGTATAAGTAACTGAGGAAAGAGTTGCACCGGTTACACCGCCGAGTTCTGGTATCGTCCAAGAATATAAAGCAACTCCACTACCTGTACCTCCAGTAAATAAATATTGAACTGGAGATCCCATTCCGGTATTGGAAGGTGTTATCGTCATGCTCACACTAAAAACCTCAGGATAAACAACTATAATTTTGCTTTTTATCTCAGTTCTTTGTACTCCACCATAACCGGTAACAGTTAATCTGGCATCATATCCGGTTAGATTTACGCTATTGTATTGGATAGCTGGTAAATAACCAGTCCCTCCCGTAGGGGTACCACCCTGAAATAACCAGTCTCTATCCACATCCCCAGTACTAAGATTATAGTAGTAAATAAAATCACCTTGGTTAATACCCAATACAATATTTGACATCTTCGATAATATAATTTCTTATATATATCCAAAAATATTACCTTGGTAAACTATTGAGATTTCTCATTTTATCAGCATACATAATTGCCTGTACATAGTTATAAGTGTTGTGGTTTTTTTCAATGTTGCTAAAGTCAACACCCCATGGTGATTTGTTGATGTACTCACCTTTATAAAATAATTTACCTCCCGCAGAATCGGTGACTCCAGCATTGTGCATTATCTTGTGTCTGTTCCATTCTTCCATACCTGCGGAAGAACCCCAGCTGAATCCAAGTTCGGGAGATATCCTTATCGTTTCACCTCTCCTCAGTCCACACCACAGAACAGCCCACATATCTGCACACCATTTTTGAATTGGATTATACATCTTTAACTCATGGGATCCAAGAGATTGTCTTTCAGCATTCTCTGAATCCAGCATGTATTTATAAAGATCCAAAGCTAGCAACTCAACGTCACCCCAGAAATCACTATCGATTCCCTTCATTAGATATTGTGCTCCACCAGAATTGTCATTATTTGAATCTATAAGATCTTCAGATACGCCAGCTATATTACACATATCTGAAAATATTTTATCAGATTTACTTCTTATGTATTTTGCACCTATATAAGAAACAGTGTCGCTCAGATACCACACAGAATCACTAATTAGCGACGAAAAATCCGGAAGTTCTCTAAATATTATATCGGAATCGTGGTAAAAAATAACCTCTTGTGACAGCTCAGGAAATCTTTTAAAATGCTGACGTAGTGCATCCGGTCTAAGTATTGGAATGTATCCATAATTATCACGTTCAGTTCTTTTATAGAAAAAGAATCTAACGAATGGATACATTCTTATTAGATCAACACCTTCGCGTGAAGGTGCATCGATAAAAGAGAATATAATTTGTATGGAATTTGGATTTATACCAACCTTTACTGCATTATTTATAAAAACCTCAACCTGCCAATGAAAATATTTATCATCAGGCTGTACACAAATAAACTTTATATTATTCATCTATAACTTTTAAGTAATTATAGATGAATAATGTATTTATGTTCCAATTGTTACGTAGTGAAAGCTAAGAGCAAGCTATAGGTATTCCACCGGTAATATTAACTTTTAGATCCACGGAGATGTCACCATTAATATCAAATATAAATAAAGCATTAGCAGGTGACCATCCACAATATGGATAAGTATTTGTAGCTGGAGCATCATTAAATCCAAGAGCGGTTCCTGTGCTGGTTCTTCTGACACCGATTAAAACGGTACTTCCACCAATAGCAACGAATGATCCTCTTAAAGCCAATGTGGTAGTTAAATTTCCAGTGCCTCCTATCAAGGTCCATGTTGCACCTGAATCGGTACTATATCCAATCTCTACACCTATCGAGCTGGTGACAGAATTTCTTGCGTAAACAGAAACGATACCATTCACAGGTCCAGAACACGATCCACCCATATTAAGTATATCACCATCGTAATAGTAAAAGTCCGTACCATCAGAGTAATAGCCTATAGGTGCATTTGTTCCATAGCAGCCTCCACTGCCACCAAGCCACAAAGCTGAAGTTGATGGTTCTAGATAATAGGTCACAAAAGTTCCTGCACATGCAGCTAGATAATCTGAAGCATTATAACTGAAACTAACAGCTACGCACGGTAAACAACAATCAATAACTGATGGCTCCACGGAAGCAAGCTCATCACCACCAGTTACTGTAGGTATTGTACCTAATTGGACACAAACATTACGGGAGAGTGGGAATCCTAAGTCGTCTCCCACAGAACTATTCACAGTAAGACCCGAACAATCAACATATGAGAAATTTGTGATCCCAATATAACCTCCGGTTGGTGGTGGTCCAGTATAAGTCACGGTATAACATTCGCAAGGTATGGCAGTTGTGGTTGTGGTTGTACTAGTAGTTGTAGTTGATGTTGTGGTAGTTACCGGTAATCCACTTATAGGCAGATCCACATACGATGTACAAGTACCAGTTGATTGAACCCTTATGATCGTTGCAGCATCAGGCACGGAAGTTGAGACATATCCAGTAACAAGAGATGTTTTAGGAACCCCGGAGTCAAATATAGTAGCATACGAGTTAGCATTAGATCTTAAATCAAATAGTGGTCCAGTGTCTGCTCCTGGTGATGCTAGTGTTATTACTGCTGTTTGTGGCATATTTTTTTATTTTTTTATGTTATTTGTGTGGAACAATTACGTATATATTTTCATCGCTATAACATATTGGGATCCTGTTGATGTCATTGTTGAAGTTGCTTTCAGATAACTTCCCATATTAACAAAAGGACCAATTGTAGTTAAAGAGTCACCACCCGACTGTTGCATATCATTTGTTACAGTAACGCCCGTGTATCCATATAGCTCTAATATAAAATCATTACCAATTCCGGATACATAAGGGTTATAGGAAGTACTAAAAGTTTGGGTAGCACCAGGGGCTATATTCAAGGTAACAGCAGCCACCATGCTACCATTAACTTTAATAAAAGCAGTAGTAGCTGTTATGGTATTAGCTGTTTGATTATGTATAGTTCCTGGGTTAGTATATACTGGTGCAGTTGTTGTTGTGGTTGTACTGGTTGTCGTTGTACTTGTCGTCGTCGGTGGCGGAACATAGACAGCAGAACCACCTCCAGGATATCCACAATCAGGTGGAGCAGTCGTCGTAGTAGTCGTACTAGTTGATGTCGTTGTTGTCGTCGTCGTAAATGGTGGCGGCGCCAAGGTTGTTGTTGTGGTTGTACTGGTTGTACTAGTTGTAGTAGTTGTTGTAGTAATTTGAGCACCTCCAGTGTAACCAAAATTAACAGTCAGCAATGGACTTCCACCTATTAATGATGGAGGTGGTGGATATGCACCATTGTATAGCGGTGAATAAACAACATTGACGTTTATAGGTCCAGTACTAGTACCTAAAGCTCCAGCATTACTAGGAATAGGTCTATAATAAAAATTTGTTATATTCGGATCGGTTGAACTATTCAGCTGATCAGCAACTTGTTGTAAAGTGGGAAATGTACTTGCGGCAGTAAACGTAACTCCCACAGGAAATGGGAAAGTTGTATTCCCAGTACTTATCTTAACGTTATCACCAGCGGTTATGGTATGTAATTCATATCCACCCAACCAATCATTATTAAACTCATAATCAAACCAACTATGAGCATATCCATTATCCCAAGTTGATTCAGTAAAAACCTCCCAGTCCAGTCTTTTTGTTCCCCAATATTTAAGATTGTCGTTAGGATAATCTAAATCATCCTCCGACCAATAAACGTAGTTTTCCGTGGGACTAACACCGCCTGTTAGAGCGGGCGTAATTGAAGTAACAGTTAACGAGCCATTAAATGTAACTCCCAAAGGAACTCCATTTTGCTCAGCACCTAAACTTCCCGGAGCTGCAATGGTAATCGTAACGGGGTCCGATTCAGGATCTATACAAGAAGCAAAGTAATCGGGATATGTTCTTAATGAATTTATGGAGGATGTTATCTCATTCGCTGTATTATATAAGCTATCTCCAGTTTCAGCTGATCCTATGGGTCTTCCACCAACAAAAACTTCGATTTTACCAGCCCCTGATATTCTCTGATTTGTGAATGCTGTAGAATCAATAACATATCTAGGAACAGGCAGGGTTTCAAGGATAACACCAGACCATGTGCCTTCCAGAGTTATCTGTATTCTGAATGTGTAATTGTCATTAACTAGAGCTATCCATCTTCCATTAATTTGTGGAATACTACCAACTATTGTTACACCATCACCAGTAACTAAATTATGCGGAGTCATTGTATGTACCCTGGCATAGCCATATTGCCCAACAGCAATCTGCAAAGATTCAATTTCGGTTATATAAATTATATTTTGCGTTAGCTGTATGTTTCCTAACGCACCAACCTGACTTGTACCAGTTCTAACATAGACGCTTTGTCCATCAACGGACTTGTTTCCGTATGTTGCAAAATCTAATATTTCGGGTGGAATGGATTTTGTGACTTTGCTTATCGTCTCCCCCTCAGCTGGGTATTCCCACATGGAATCATAATCATCCCATCCCCTGGCAACATTAGCCCATATATAATCCTCGACTTCCCTGTATCTTGTCCAGGAATCTATATCAACAGTTTTAGGCCCAACGACTATTGCACCATTCCTTATCACGGATGTTTTAGCATTAAAGGCGTCATATGTGTTGCATATGACCTGATATTCTCCAGTGTAAGGTAAGAAGTGTGCAAGCTTATAAAAGTCCAATATGGGTCCTCTAAATTCGAAATGATAAGGAGATCCTGATTGGGTTGCTGACTTATTCAGAATCCATTCAATTTCAACTATATTTGAAAAATCAACATTGTCCCAATTCAACTGAAAATATTCCTGTGTTGTTGCATACAGCTCATTAGTTTCAAAAAGTGCAGTTGTTCCTGTTGAATCAAGTAAAACTGTATAAACCCCTGTCGAATAACTGACATTAGTAACCTCTCCAAAATCACCATAATTTGTTGATATTGTCAAGGTTGGGGTTGACGTATAACCAGTACCAACGAAGGGAATATTAACTGAGGCTATTCTAGTTCCTGACATTACAGGAATTAGAATAGCACCTACACCTCCACCACCGCTAACTGTTATGGTCGGAACTGAATTGTAACCTAACCCTCCGTCCTCAACATCAATAGAGACTATGGAGCCTCCGACCAATAGGGCCGAAAGTGAAGCATTTCTTGATTTTATCCGAACTCTATCTCCAACCTTAAATGTTGGTAGTGTTAGACCAGTCCAATCTATATTCAGCTCATTCCACGACCACCTATCAACAAGAATTTCAAGTATAACTGGCATCCCAATCGGGGTTTTGTATTTTATTCCAGTTGTTGGATCGATATATGCGGATGGGTCTAATATACCGTCACCAAGTTCAACTATTTTATCGTTCTGTTTAAGAGAATAGAATTCCTCTATTGCAGGCAGTAGAGAATTGTTTTGCTCCTTGGTAAATTGTTGAATGTTATCGAGTGGATCTATAATATTACCTAAGTCAGATTTTAGCGAGGGTGATATATTTATAACACCATTCATTAAGGATGGATTACCAGTAGAATAATAATAAAGAGGTGATGTCTGCTCGGGGTTTACATACCAAGTAAGTGTATTCCCCCCCGTAGCACCATTATTTATAATTCCGAATGGGACAAATTGCCTCAAAATTGTTCTAAATTGGTTGAGCAATTAAAGGCTAAACACGCAAATAATTATTATGGAGAAG
>ENA-OSIY01001614-OSIY01001614.1-marine-metagenome-genome-assembly--contig:-NODE-1614-length-12009-cov-11.696111_pt1 | contig 12009 bp, 23 predicted proteins | sample MGYA00237884_ERZ534233 | MGnify/ENA primary metagenome ERZ534233 (study PRJEB26412, sample SAMN06343840) | marine metagenome | isolation source: estuarine water | place: USA: Columbia River Estuary... | reverse complement strand
GATCAGTATAAACTTGTCTATCAAAGTTAAGAGTTGAATCATAATTAATGTCTTCGTCTTCTTCTTGTTTATTAGCTTCTCGATTTCTATATTCAGAGTTACCACCTATTTGTCTATAAATAGCTATTGCTTGTTCAAGTGGAGTATTTCCAGGAACAAACTGGTCAAAGATAGCGTCGTACAATTGTTTTTTCTGATCATAGTCATTCTTTTGACAATCATCAAGTGAATCATAATCAGCAAATAATTCTGATATATACTCACGTTCGTCTATCATTTTAAAATAACAAACTCTAGCTAATTCTTTAATAGTTATTAAAGACTTATCAACCCATATATTAGACTTAACTTTAATATCTGCCTTAGTAGGAGTTAAATAAGTAACTGGATCTTTAGCAAACAAAGTAGAGTCATCATCTTCTTCAGCAACTCCGCCCCAAGAATAGTTAGACCATACACTAGGTTTCCATGTATATGAATTATATTTGGTAGCAGAATTACTTCTACTACCATATCCATAACTTCCATAAGTGTTATATTCAGACTCGTAAACATCTTCATCACCCCAATAAGAATTTTTATATCTACTCATAATAGTTTATTTAAAATTATTATTCCATTATTGAAGACACAGTTTGTTTCTTAGACAGAGTTGTATATAACTCAGTAACGCTTTTAATTAACGCAGCGTGGTTCGAAGCAAGATCATCAGATACTGTTAACTTTTTAATCTCTCTAATTGAATTAGCTAATAGACCAATACCATTTGTAAAAGTATCTCTTTCGTCTTGAGTAATTAAATTATTACCTTGAAGATCAGCAACAATGACACTTAATTCATCAGATAATTTTCTGAATTTCAATGTACTTTGATACTTTTTAAGAGTGTCAGCGATTAATGCAGGTTTTTTAGCGAATTCTGCAATAAAATTTAACGAATCTGGACCACATTCTTCATACACTGTATAAGCTGTCACTGCCACCCTTGGAGAAATAGTGACACCACCACGGTGATACTCTTGAAGTAAGAAAGGAATAATAGGATCTACATTGCCTTGACCAAATTTAACCTCTAACAATTTGTTATAACTAGCTTCAGTGTAATTATCCCACACTACATTTAATTCAAGTGGGAAACGTTCCATTAATGCTTTTAAAGATGCATTTTTAGAGAATTCTTCACGAGTACGGTTAGTACAACAGATGATGAACTTGGTTTTAATAGGAAATTTTTGCGTACCATTTCTGAATACTTTTGAAGATAAAATATCTTTTAATTGCTCAAGAATAAAATCAGGAGCATCGAATAATTCTTCGAATACTACATATTCATTATTCATAAAAGAGTTTTCAACTAAGTACTCGATTTTACCAGTTTTCTCAAACGTAGGAATATCAAGACCACCGAATAATCTATCAGTAGTCATACCTGTACCCATTGTAATAACATAAGGATCGATGCCTTTTTCAGCAAGATATGCCATTGTTAATTCTGATTTACCGTGTCCACCAGGACCATACAAGACAATGTTTTTGCCTGTTTTCAACCCAATATCTAAGATACTAAGTGATTTGTCCATAAATACGAAGTCTGTACCTACACCTGTGACTTCTTGTACTACTGCTTTTGATTTTTTAGCTGTCGCCATGATTAAATTATATTAAAGGGTTTAATAAAAGGTTACCACTATGGTAACTTTGTGGGTAAGATAGAATCGAACTATCAACTCAGCCTATGCCTCTGAGTCGTCACCAGACTTAACCGACACACCTATAAAGCGTGTATAGCAAGCGTCTTACGCTTCATCATCTTCATCTTTATTCCAATCAGCATGTTCACCACAATCAGGACATATATCTATATCGTCCCAACAACTCGAATAAGCACCACAACAATCACTTTCCATATCTATTTTATTGAGATTAAACTATCATTTTTTCTATATGCCATTATATCAAACGTAACTCCTGACTCTGATTTATTAATTCTAGTTTTATGAATTAATTTACCATTCATGAATACGTAGCATTCATCACCTTGAACTATTGTATATACCATAATATATTTATTTACGTCGCCAAGCTTTATGTACCTTAGCGCTTAGTTCTTGACTAACAATTTGAATTGTATTACCTGTTTTATGTTCTATGATAGGTATATAACTGTATGTCTGTGTAGTTGAACAGTTGACACAAGATTTATAACCTAATCCTATCCTTACTGGATGCATTTCATTACCACATCTACAATACATAATAAATTATTTAGCGTTTAACAAACTCAAAATTATAATTATAATCTGATAAGTCTAATGTATTATCTACAACCTCTACATCAACATTGAATATAGAGTTTTTAATGAACTGAGACACTATTTGTCTTTCTGGAAACGTACATCTAATTAATGGTTTGCCATTGTAAGTCCAATATCCGTTTTTTACTTTTATTTTAGCTTGCATAATCATTTGTTTTTTTGTTCACGTATATTATCTTACTTTAATATCGACAAGTCCGTGTAGTCTTTTACTTCATCTAACTCGTAAAGAGTCATTATCATTTGTTGTTCGTACTTTGTTAAAGTATCATACCCAAATTCTCCGTATATCTCTTTTGCTAAGAGATCTAATTTAGCAGTTATACTCATATTCTTTTATATATAAAATGAAAATAAAATCTATCACTTAACCATACTCTAAATACACCATCACCGCTATAATCTTTTCCACATGTTATTCTCCACATAGTATATTAGTTTTCTGATTCATACGCTTTTTTACAATCTTTTGAGCAGTAGTTACCATCGCATGGTTCGCCACAGAAACTACATTCATCTTCCATGTCCTCTGGATATGGATTATTATAAGTATCTATCATAATAATATAGTTTAAAATTTTAGCACCCTCTTTCTTATTGGTGCTCTCTAATGTTCAACAGAACTTCAAAAGTCAATAAGAGTAGGGTCGCGTAGTTATATGTATGTGGGTTCTTATGTCACCTTACCATCTTCTTCCTAACTACTTGCCGAGAACTCATTTGTGTTGATAGAGGCGTTCTCTATACGTTTAATTTACTTTTTCCTTTCTCAAAGGGAACAACACATCTACCATTACTGATAGTATCTTTATGTAAATACATTGACCACCCTGTGACGAGCAGTTAATATTTACAAAGGTATTCAATGTTTAACCTGTTTTGAGAGTTAATTCACTGCAACTCACAAGCGTTCCCTATCCACAGAGACTATAGCTTACAAGTTTTAAGTGGATGTAAGACCACTGATAGCAAGGGTGGGATTCGAACCCACGTGTAAAGAAATGAATCTATCGCTTAACCACTCGGACACCTTACTATTTTAACAACAGTGGTCAGTAGAGGATTCGAACCTCTATCTCGAGGCAGCCTCGATGTTAACCCTAGCAGGAATACTCCCGTTGACACCAACTGACCATTATGGTGGAGATTTGGTCAGGCACTCCACCGTTGTAAGTTATACCTTAGCTTACGCCATCATTCAAGAGGTTTCAGACACTCCAATGACTGTCGCTGTACTATCTGAGTCAAGCGACCGCTATCTTAAATTAATTTCTACCTAGTTTACTCATGATACCGCTAATCAACTCGTGTATAGCATCAGGCAACTGATCTCCACCAGTTATGACTTTATAACCTTTTTTAGGTTGTTCGCTAGGTTTAATCCATTTGCCCTTAGCATTACGAACTTTAATATTTCTGTAGTAGAATGTACCATCAGGTAATAATTCATGTGGTTGTATTCCATAACCAGGTTCGAACTCATCTTTAATAACACCCCATTTAGTTGATACACCATTAGCGAAACCTCTTGATTCTGCTTCTTTAACTAATTCTTCTAATTCAGAAGACGCAGTTGTACTTGTTACTGTTACACCTGGTGATCCACCTTCGCTGATCGCTTGCCAGAATTCATGACCTTCAGGCGTAAACAACCACGGAAAAGCTTGTGACAATGTAATGTCATCTACGATAGCTCCTCTAGAACCTTCAATACCTCTACGGGCTATTAAGTTATTGAACATCTGACTGTGGTACCGACTTGGTACCTGACTTAATCTAATTTTTAATTCACTCATGATAATATAGTTTTAATTGTTAATGATTCAAATCCTTGTTCTGTTGGTACATGCTTATGATTCCACAATCGAGTGCAAGCGAACTTCTTACTCTTACTAAACGTCATCTTCTGTTTAATTGGTAAAGCCCATTCAGAGTACGTAAGTCCGCCGCATTTTCTCTCGTGTAAGTTTGAAAGCCTATGCTCTTCCAACCTTATATTTTTAATTTGTTTGCAGTATTCTAACGCTGCTATTGCTCCTGCTTCCATGTTTATATATTATTAGTTGATATGTCTAATTCTAACTCTTCAGTGGTCATATATTCTGTATTGTCAAGACCAAAGTGCTCACTCACGTAATCTTCTGCATCGATACTATTAGGTACTCGATGAATAATTACTTTTCCGTTTGTATAATCTAATACGGATATATACATAGTTAACTTCTTAACGCTTGGCCTGCACCTTTAGCGAATTCTAAAAACACTCCGTTAATTCTTAATAATATTATACTAGCAATTTGACTATATTTTTTCATCTTTATATTTATTTAAGGTTATGCTTCTACTAATTCTTTGATACCATACATACATATAGTTATCTCATTATCTGGTGATCCACCTTGATAAATCTCGTCAACACATAGTTGAATTAATTCAGTTATATCTTGTCTTAAATCTGGGTAATCTAATATTACCTGGTTAGCGTATTCAAGTAGTTGGTTCATTGTATACTAATTTAATTAATGTTTCTAATAACTCGTGTCTATTCCAATCTGACTTCCAGTCGCAATGGATATATATATGCTCTGACATCTCGCGAACTACCTGGTCTCTGCTTCCACCACAAAGGATGAAAGCTTTGAAACCATTGATAGTATCATCATTAAAACTACTCATTTACCAACCAGATTTTAAGTCATCTTTTGATATGTAGGTTAAACCACGGAAGTTAAACCAACTTAGTATACCGTCTTGCTCTTCTTCTGCATCGTAGATGAATGCAAAGCGCTTAGGTAATGAACCAATTAGAAAACCAACGTATTCTACTTTATTTAACCAGATTGTAGACTCTCTGCGTTTGAAGGTTGTTACTGTGTTTGACATAGGAATTAAGGTATTAAAGGTTGATTAATTATTTATTTCACGTATTTTATCTGACTAAATTATTTATTAGTCCGTACGGTTAATCTAATGTGCTTCTAAGGTGTTAAAATGTTTATTAGAACAAAACTGTTGGATGGTGTATTACAGACTCTCTCTGCTCTTTATACAACTTTTGCAGTAAATATAACAACTTTTTAACGGTTAATTATTAATTTCATACATATTATCTGTAGTGAAACAAACAAAGTCCGTGAAGTGTATAGCAAAACCGCTAAAAAAAAGTAATAATGGCATACCAAACAATGAATTATAAAACAGTATGACATTAGCCTATTAAGTAGAAGTAGTAAGGGGCTATTGTCATAGTTTTTGTGTTGTTAAAGAACAAAAAATAATAAAAAAAAGACCACCGAAGTGGCCTTAATTGACTAATTATATTATTTCTTGTAACGCTCGTACAAAAGCGGGTAAATTATTGGTATTAGTATAACTACCGTATTTCTCGAAACAAGGCATCAAGTCAAACTTAGTTTTTAGTTGATTATAGACCTTATCGTGGTCATAGGTACAAATCACCTTCTTAGCGTTCTCGAAGGAAATCACTGTGTTAGTACCTATTAATGACTTGCGAATAACGAAGCGCTTAGTCGTTAAAGTGTTTTTAGCGATTACTGTTACAGGAGCGACTACTGGCGCTACAACTGTAGTTGATTTTTTTACTGACATAGGTAATATTTATTAAGGTTATAAAGATTATAATTAATCTTCAGACATATTATCTGACTTCATTAACCGTAAGTCCGTGAAGTGCTATACACAAACGACCTTATATGATCGTTAGCGATTGAACACACCTCTGCCTGCCAATTCCACAGTTAAGTAGAAGAAAAACCCTCTTTCGAGGGTCTTAGATTATATGTTTATAAGACTACGGAATACAAAGTATACTCCAACGTACACTATGAATAAGATCTGCAATCTTGCTTGACTAAGGAATGATAATAAGTACTTCATGATGATATAGATTAAGTTAGATAAAGTAAGCAGTTTAACGACTTGCTTAGGTCGATGCATTATACTATCTCAGCAAGAGCTCTTACGAACGCTGGTAGATTATTAGTATTAGTATATGAGCCATACTTAGCGAAACAAGGCATAAGATCGAACTTAGTCTTCAACTGATTGTATACCTTGTCGTGATTGTAAGTACATATCACTTGCTTGTTGTTCGTGAATGAGATGACCGTGTTAGTGCCGATCAAACTCTTTCTGATAACGAATCTCTTTGTAGTCAATGCTACTGTTGGTGTTGCTGCTGCAACTGCTGCTGTTTTTGGCATAGTTTAAATATATATAATTATAAGCTTAATTGCTTACATATATATTATCTTTTATTAAAAAGAGTAACTCCGTGAGTGCTATACACGTCGATATATAAAAGCTCAATCCCATTTATGATATGATGTCGTTCGACTCGTTACAGAACCTGGAAAGATGAAAAGTTGGGGAACCCGGTAAACTAAAAAGCGTTTCCCTTTTGAAAAGTAAAAGTAGAACTAGGGTAGTAACCCAAAACATCTCTACATCTCATAACTCTCCCACCAAACAAAAAAAATTTTTTATAGTATTTTTTTTTACATGCACTATATTATAGACAAAATCAATTATTATGTATAACATATTAGACGTTTCTATTATTATACACCTATTATATATAATATATTAACTATTGAATACTATGACATTAGGTTGTTAAAAGAAGGAGTAAGAGGCTATTGTCACACTACATATACAATGTAAATTTAGTAACTTACATGTAATTAAATAGGTATATCGTGAGGTAGTAGCAGTTGGTAGCTCGTCGGGCTCATAACCCGAAGGTCGCAGGTTCGAGTCCTGTCCTCGCAACTAATAATAATATTATGGCATTTACATTAAAATCACAATCACCATTAAACCAAACCAACTATGTTTATAGTCCAGATGGCATAGGTGATTCTCCGTTAATGAAACAAAAACTTTCTCCTAAAGCGGCGAAGGCTAAGGCAGCGAGAGATCTTGCCTATGCTAAAACTGATGATAGGAGAAATAAAAAAGCACATTCTCAAAGAATGCATCGTAAAGATCCAAGTGGCAAAGGTAAAGACTGGGACCACGAAGATGGTAGATGGGAGAGTGTAAAACAGAACAGGGGTAATGAAGGTGAAGGTACTAAGAAAGAAAGTGGTAAGAATTATAAGATAAAGTAATATGAACTCAAGAGGTATTGGTCCACAAGGACTAGGAACAAGTAAAAATAAAGGTTACACCGTTGGAGAAGCTGATGGTTGTGGTTGTAGTCCATTACATAAAACTGCAGCTTGGACACGCAAGGAAGGCAAAGACCCTAAAGGCGGATTAAACGCTAAAGGAGTTGCAAGTTACAGGAGAGAGAATCCAGGTAGTAAACTACAAACAGCGGTAACTAAAAAACCTTCTGAGTTAAAGGCGGGTAGTAAAGACGCTAAGCGTAGAAAGTCTTTCTGTGCTAGAATGTCTGGTATGCCAGGACCTATGAAGAAACCAAATGGAGAACCAACAAGGAAAAAGCTTGCATTAGACAAGTGGAACTGTTAAATAAAAAAATATGGCAATAATATATAGTTACCCTCACGCAACGATTACGACTGCAGATAATCTTTTAGGTACACAATACGATGTAGATGGATTACCGACTAAATCCTTTTCTGTACAAGACTTAGTTGATTTAACGGCAAATACTATAACAGCAGGCAGTTGGACAGGTGTTTTTGATACCAGTGATATATTACAGGTGACTGTTGTAAATGGCATTATAACTAATGTAGTAATTTCAGGTTAATAAAAAAAAGATATGGCAATAGGTAATTCATATCCAAAAGATATTATTGTAGAAGATGCTGACTTATTCTTAGGAACAAAGGCATCGACAAATACTACAGTAAACTATACGGCACAGGGAATTGCCAACTATTTAAACATAAACGGTAAAGTATCAATTACTGGGCAAATGTCTTTTAAGTTTACAGAATACAGTAATCTTAATAAAACAATATCATTTCCAGGAGGTGGCGGAAACAATACTCCTTTTGCTAGTATATCACAACTTATAGTATCTACAATAGATCTTTCTGGACAACAAGTAGAAATATTTTTAGCGTACTTAATAGACAAAGAAATATTGCTTGCACGTCAAAATGAAATTAATTCATTTGGTAATTATAAAATAACTGCCTATGCAGTAACTACAAATCCTGCATTTTATACTTTAGATTTAGAATTTATAGGTGGTAATGGGTTTATATTAAAAGATAATTATTATGATATAGTTGCATTTAGTAACCAAACTATTATTCCAGCAACTCCTTCTTTAGACGAGGTACTTACTGTTGGTAATACATCTTTATTAAATGCTAAAGTAGGTGATTTATATTTATGGGACGCTCCAAATGGTGATTATGCTAAAATAAGTGTGCAAGATAGTATATTTAGATTAGATAGAGCAGGAGGAGGAATAAATATATTAACTAGTGATAATGGTAGTAATTTTATTTTAAACAATGGAAATGCCGCCGCTCAAATAATAAATTCACTTACTACTTCAAGGAGTTATATACTACCAAATCAAAGCGGTACTATAGCTTTGACTACAGATATATTACCAGCGCCAGGATTAAACGACGTACTGTTAGTTAACAATACTTCGCAGTTAGAAGCTAAAGTTGGTTCTTTATATTTGTATGACGATCCTAATGGACAATACGCTAAAGTGTCTATATCAGATGATGTATTTAGGGTAGAAAAAACTGGTGGTTCTGCAATGTTATCTAGCGATGGTGGATATACTCTGGTATTAAACAATGGAAATGCAGAGGCGTTTATGGTAAACCAACTTACTACTTCAAGAAATTATACGTTTCCTGATAAAAGTGGTACGTTCGCAATGTTAAGTGATATATCGTCAATAACACCTTCAGCTTTAACAAAAACCGACGATATAAATGTAACATTGACATTAGGAGGAACACCAGACACTTCATTGTTACAAGCAACATCTCTTACATTAGGTTGGACAGGTACATTAGCAGATAGTAGAATAGCAAGCGCCGCAACTTGGAATGCTAAAGGAAATGGAACGGTAACATCAGTTGGAATGACTGTACCCACTGCGTTTAGTGTTATGCCAAGTATAATCACAACATCAGGAACATTTGCAATAACAGGAGCAGGAACAGCTTCTCAATATATTAGAGGAGATGGACAGTTAGCGACTTTTCCAACGAGTGGGGGTGGAGGTTCATCCGTGTTCTATTATCTAAATGGTTCAGTTGCTGCGTCAGTTGCCACTTACAAGCAAATGTCAAACGCTGCGGTAATTGGAACGGGTACTGATTTTAGTTTAACAGGTAATGGATTAATTGCACAATTTTTAACGGACGCGGGTAATCCAAATAGACTTGAGATACCCGGAGGTGCTTGGAACTTTGAGATGTTTTTTTCAATGTCATCGAGCGGAGGGACTCCTAAATTTTACGTTGAACTTTTAAAATATGACGGGGCTGTATTTACAAGTATTGCAAATGGGTCTTTAACGCCTGAAACAATAAGCGGAGGTACTCCGATTGATTTATATTTATCATCTTTAGCAGTGCCTACAACTACATTGTTATTAACAGATAGATTAGCTGTTAGGGTTTATATAGTTAATAATTCAGGAGGAAGAACAGCTACGTTACATACTGAGGATGGTCATTTATGTCAAATAATTACTACTTTTTCGGCAGGAATTTCTGCGATTAATGGGTTAACTTCTAATAATCAATATTTAGCAGTAGGAACTTCAGGAACAGACTTTAATATCAATAGCGCGCTTGAAACGCATACATTCAATTTACCTGATGCATCAGCAACCGCAAGAGGTGTTGTAACAACAGGTACACAGACATTAGCAGGTACAAAAACATTATCAACTGCTCCAATATTAAGTTCATTAACTGCATCACAGTTATTAGCATTAGATACAAGTAAAAATATTCAGTCATTAGATACTGCAACATATCCTTCATTAACTGAATTAAGTTATGTAAAAGGAGTTACTAGCCCTATTCAAACTCAGTTAAACGCAATAAGTAATAGTATAAAATCAGTTGTAAAAGATACAGTTCCAAAAATAATAACAGGAACAGTGTCCCAAACAATAGTATCAAGTTATTTAATTTCAGCAAATACGTTTGTTGCAAATGATTTTTTAAAGATAACAAATTTAATGTTTTCACATAGTGGGAATGGTACTTGGTTTATAATTGTATATGTAAATTCAAGTGCAAGTTTAACTGGTGCTGTAAGAATAGCGGGTACATCAACACAAGGTGCAACTACATCATTTGGGCAATTACAAAAAAGTTTTGCTTTAGACGGTACTAATATGCGTGGGGCTGGTTTTGGAGTTTTATCATTTACTGATATAAATTCATCGACAGTTACTATGGGTTCAACTGCTTATAATTTAACACAAGACAAATACATAATAGTAACTATTACTCCTTCATTATCAGCTGATATTAATACACAAGAAGGAATAAATATAACAAACTAATGAAAACAATAATAGATAAACTTACGGGACAGGTTCTTTACGCTACAATAATTGAGGTTCACTTGTTAGAAAATGAAATTGCAATAGACGAATTATTAACAGAATATTTTGAAAATCCCTATTTTGATTTTGAAAGTAGAACTTTTTATAATAAAGAATAATGAGTACGAAAGAAAAAGTGGATTTACTATTAAGTAAATGGGTTAGTAGAAAACTAATGGTATTTACAGTAGCTAGTTGCGGATTATTTTTAGGTTACTTAACATCGACAGATTGGGTTATTGTAGCTACTGCCTATGTGAGTATTCAAGGATTTACGGACATTGTAAAAAAATTATATACATAATGGACCAAGGATCAATAAGATTATATATATTAAATGCTTTAACTATTTACTTAAGTTTTACAAATTTGGAAGGCACTTTAAGAATATTGTTATTATGTATATCTATAGCATATACAACAATGAAGATAGTTGATTGGGTAACGAACAAAATAAAAAATAAAAATGGTAATAACGATAAAGAGATTGTACAAGACTGATACGTCTGTAGTAGGAGAATTATTAGTTAATGGAGTATGGGAATGTTTTACTCTTGAAGACGTAGAAAGACCTGTTAAAATAAAAGGCGAGACAGCAATACCAAAAGGTACTTATAGAGTAATAATAAATGAATCTAATAGATTCAAAAGACAACTACCTTTATTATTAGACGTACCTGGTTTTGAAGGAGTTCGTATACATAGTGGTAATAGTAATCACGATACTGAAGGTTGCATACTAGTTGGTCAAACTAGAAATAAAAACTACATAGGACAATCAAGAAAAGCATTTGACAAGTTGTTTAAAAAAATGCAAGCCGCTAAAGACATAACGTTAACAATCATATCTTAATGAAAACATATATATTATTATTACTATTAATATTAACGTCTTGCGCTTCAAGACAAGTTCATATTGATAAAATAGATATAAAGAAAGACAGTGTTGCAGAAACTAAGATTGAAGTTAAGACTGTAGAAAATAAAGAAAAAGAAGACGTTACAAATATAACAACAAACACGGACTGCAGTGAAATTACTATAACTCCTATTGATTCAAGTAAAACAATTATAGTTGATGGTAAAAGTTATAAAAATGTTGTTTTAAAGATTAAAAAAACTAAAACCAATACTTTATATTCTAACAAAAAGAAA
>ENA-OSIY01001613-OSIY01001613.1-marine-metagenome-genome-assembly--contig:-NODE-1613-length-12010-cov-5.637895_pt1 | contig 12010 bp, 20 predicted proteins | sample MGYA00237884_ERZ534233 | MGnify/ENA primary metagenome ERZ534233 (study PRJEB26412, sample SAMN06343840) | marine metagenome | isolation source: estuarine water | place: USA: Columbia River Estuary... | reverse complement strand
ATTCACGTTTGCTTAAAGATCGTATTATTTTTCTTGGCGAAGAAGTCAATGAACATTCTATGAACCTATGTATCATGCAGATGCTCTTTCTTGATCGTGAAGACCCTCATATGCCTATTGAATTCTACATTAATAGCCCAGGAGGAAGTGTAGTTGATGGTTTAGCATTGTATGACGTTATGCATACAATTTCTGCGCCTGTTAATACTACGTGTGTTGGAACTGCTGCATCTATGGGAGCAATTCTTTTGTGTGGAGGTACAGGTACAAGATCTGCACTCCCCAATTCTCGCATAATGATTCACCAAGTTTCTTCTGGAGCAAGGGGTAAATCTGCTGACTTGCGAATTCAAATGGCTGAAACTGACAAATTGGAAAATATTCTTTTTCAAATATTAGCTGATAAAACTGGCAAAACATTAAAACAAATTGCTAAAGATTGTGATCGTGATTATTATTTGAGTTCAGAAGAAGCAAAAGCATATGGACTTATTGATTCAGTAATCGAAAACAAGAAGACAAAATAAAAAAAGGGGAGAATAAAATCTCCCCTTTTTTGTTTAATAACTAGATCTTTCGTCTCTTTCTCTCTCATACGACATAGCACCAGTATCAGGCATAAAAGGTTTTGGGGTTGTTCTGTCTACAACTGAGAATAAAATATCGTGTTTTTCTCCAAGTTCATCTGCCCATTCTTGTGCATATACAATAGCATCCATTTTACTTTCAAAAGGTGATTTGAATCCTCCGGCTGATTCTCTTCCACTTTTTTCACCAAGATAAATACTGTCTTTTTTTGTTGATAAGGTTGCACTTACATAAAAACCTGTTTCACTTCTCTGCACTGCTACATTTGAGTTATTTCCAGGCGGATTTGGAAAGTCTGGTTGAGGATCGTCATCCAAATCATACTCACTCAATGACATTTCTTCATCAAATTCACCCATAGCCAATTTCTTCATTACATTTGTAAGAGTACTAGCTTCAGCATATAAACCATTTCTATCTAATTCATTAGCAATATTATTAATTTTTGCTATAATTTGTCTTTTCATATTCAATTCCTTATAGGATTTATAAAGTTTTCTTCTTACATTTTTTTTATAATTCCTCTTGCACTGTTTGTTTGTTAGCTATAATATTATTTCGAAGGGTCCAATATGGCACAAATACTTAAAACAAAATCTATTTACTACAATGATGTAAATCTTGTAGCTCAACCTTGTAAAGTTAAATCACGCAAAGATATTCCTGTTGAATTAAACAGAATTATAGTATCTCCTATGGAAGCAATTGTTGGAAAAACATTTGCTCTAAAAGCTAATGAACTTGGTCTCACTGTCTGTCTGCATCGTTTCTGTTCTATCCAAGAGCAAGTAGATCTTTATAATTCTTTACCTAATAGCAGAAATGTTTTTGTTTCCATTGGCTTAAACGATTGGGATAGAGTTGATGCATTAGCTGAAGCAGGAGCAACATCTTGGCTAGTTGATATGGCAAATGGCTATATGGCTACTGAAATTAGAGACTGTGTAGAAAAGCTTTCTGAGAGAGCAAGAATACATAATTTGATGATGGGAAATGTACACTCTGAACGTGGTTTTCAAATGTTGTCAGCAATTAGAACCAATAAAACATTTATGAGATATATCCGTGTAGGAATTGCTGGTGGTAGTCCTTGTGCAACCAATGATTCAACAGGATATAATCGTGGTCCAATCACTGAGATTATGGAAATAGATGAATCAAATCCTTGGGATCCATATTTAGATAATAGGCATAAACCATTTGTTATTGCTGATGGTGGAATAAAGAATTCTGGATATGCTGCTAAGGCATTTGGTGTTGGAGCTGATTATGTTATGATGGGTGGATATTTTGCTAAAGCATTTGAAGCAGAAACTCATGTAAGAGGAGATGGCACTTATTGGGGTGGTGCATCTCATAAACAACAGATTCTTTCTACTGGTAAAGCATATCGACATTCAGAAGGTAAAGAAGTGCCAATTCTTGATGAATTAAGCCCTCTTGAAACACTTGTCGATGAACTTTGGGGTGGTATATCTTCTGCTGTTTCTTACGGTGGTTATGATACACTAACTAACTTCATCGGTAATGGTGTTTTTGAAATTAAACAAAACTCGTTACCACCAAGGAGAGGATAATGGTTAAAAGATTTTTTACCAAAGAACAATATGATGCTTTGAATGAGGAATTGATTATTTTTGATGTAAGGAAGCAATTTATATTGGAAAATAGCAGCTTCGCTTCACAAAAGTCTCATTTGACTATCATAGAAGATTTGTATAGAGCTATCTTGAGAAATTATGATTTGCCTCAAGATAAATTTGAGGCTTCTTCGGCTGGGTGGTTAGTTAAAGTTGAAAAACCACTTAAAGTTACCTTAGAATGGAGTCCAATATACCCAGAAAACTATGGATGGACTATGAACTATGTCAAGAAATAAATTATACGATAAAAGAATTGTTTTGCTTAAAGAAAGGTTTAAAGACAATACAGCTTTAGACATTCTTGATAATATGCAAGCAGTTTATGAAGCAAAAGACAACGATTATTCTGCAACTGATCTTCCTATGGGTAATTTGCGTAAGTGTGAGGAAGCTGGTATTGATGCTTGGCGAGGATGTTTAGTAAGAATTGGGGATAAAATGTCTCGCCTTGAAAACTTCCTCAAAAAAAAAGAATATCTTGTCATATCTGAAAAAGCAGAAGATACAGTAATTGATTTAGCAAACTATGCTATTTTAATGTCTTGTCTTTTGGAGGAAATCAAAAGTGTAAATTTATCCAGATATTACTATGATATAACTGAACAAGCACAGTTAAGATTAGAAGAATTATCCTATTATTGTGTTTTCCAAGCAATGTTGTGGAAGAACAATGATACTGAAAATGGTTTAGTATTTTTGGAAAAAGCATTGAGTTTTTGGGCTAAACTTAGCGATTATTCTTTAGAGATGCAATGATAGATAAATTACTGATTTGTAGTTACAGAGATTATTTAGTTAAATATTTAAATAAAAAATTTCCATCTGCTCGTAAAGATGATATTGAAGACGCAGTGCAAAATGCTATTATAAAAGGGCTTAGATTTAGTGAAAGCTTTAATGGCACATGCTCAGTAAAGTCTTGGATTACGATTATTGCTACGAATATGTACGTTGATGGTTTTAGAAAAAATTATACAAAAAATGAGTATTTGTTAAGCTCTTCTGATAACTTATATTTATTTGAACAAATTTCTGTTGATGATTTTTCTGAAACTTTATGCAAAACAAATCATCTTAAGGATTTAGTCAAGGATTTAATGGCTGGTTTTGAAGACAATGTGCATATCCAGGCATTTAATTTGAATGTAATTGATGGTATCGATTACAAAGATATTGCAATACAATATAATATCCCTTTAGGCACAGTAAAGTCTCGTGTTTTTAGGGCTAAAAAGTTATTGCAAGAAAAATATCGTGAGATTTCTTTCAAATATGAAGATACAACGGTATAATTATGAAAGTTTCATTTAAAAGGAAAAAATAGAATGAAGAAGTTTTTGGTTCTTATGATTGCAGTTTTTGCAGCTACTTCCGCTTTTGCAGCTGATCCAATCTTTGGTGCAAAGCCTCCAGTAAAGAAGTCTGGTGTTGGTTTTACATCCCAGTCTGTTGGAGTTCAAATGCAAGACAACAAGTTCTTTGTCAACTATGCAAACGATGGGAAGGATTGGTTTACTATCACCAACCCAGGCAAGGATGTTCCTAATGTTGAGAACTATGCTGGTGGACTCTTCAAGGGTACACGTTTTGTATCTGTTGTAGCAACAAACGGTGTTGAGACTCGTGTTTCTTTTGGTCTTGAGAAGCAACTTGTCAAGTTTGATGTTCCTGTTATCGGTACTAACGCTACAGTTATGGGTCAAGTATTCCCAACTGGTTTTGGTGGTGGATCCTTCAGCAACCTCAATCTTTCAAACAACTGGGCCTGGGGTGTTCGTGTTGGATTTGATGTTTCTAAGTTGAAGCTTCCTAAGCTTTTCTAAGTTATCATCTAATAAGATAAAGGACAGGACAACTCCTGTCCTTTATTATTTAATATGAGACTTTTTGATGTTCCTTTAGTCAAGATACTCAGCCAGTGCAAACTTCCTGAGTGGTGGGTGATTTGTAGATTTTGCTCTATGCCTTTCAAAACATCTACATTTGAAGACACTTGCGAAAGATGCAAGCATTTAGACATTTATAGGGAAAAATACATTTCTAAAGTTATGGTGAGATTTATTATATTCTCTACCATAACAGCTCTCATATTCTCCTTTTTAGTTATATATCTCTCTAATTACACCAGAAATATAAATATTATATTAGTTTTCCTCCTTTTAGCAGGTGTAGTTATAGGAGGAATTTTACTACGCATAGTAAACAACTTAAAACAATGAGATTTATTTTATAATAATATTGTTTACTTTTTCACTAAGGAAAAAAATATGCCAAGACCAAATAAAAAAATTCCTGCCATAATTGAAGACGTTACCATCCCATCAGAAGTTGTTGAGTTCAAAACAGAACTAACAGACGATCTTGATGCTAAAAAAGAATTTAATAATATTGTTGAAGAACTCGTCGAACAAATCGAAGAAATTAGCTTAACATTAGAAAAGAAGTCTACAGCTGAAGAAGTTGTGCAAGCTAAGGAAATGTGGAATGTCTATCTTGGAACAGATGTAGTAGCTGTTGTGGAGGATGGATCTACTGAGTTAATAACATTTCTGGATAAGAACCATCAGCAACTTCTCGATAATATTGAAAAGCTCAAGGAAACAACAGAAGATGACGAAGATCTTGCTGTTATGAACTTGCAATTTACTGGAAATAAAAAATATACTTCACTTAGACAATACTATCTTCAAAATGGATTAGCCCCAAGAGCTCCTGCTATTAACTCTTGGATGCAATATTATTTGCTAAGATATCCTGTTATGACAGAAGAGGAAATTGCTATAGAAGTTTTTGGACCTCTCAAGTTCAGCTTTGTGAAAGTAGAAACACCCTAACATCCTACTATGCAATATGATTACACTATTAAAGCAGAAATTTCTCATATAAAATTAATTTCCAAAGCTCTTGATATTTTAAAATCTATTGCAAAGGGAGAAATTTCCAGAGCAGCTTCTTTACTTCCAGAAAATAAAAAAACTCATATAGAAATAATTAAAGAATATCCTGAGTTTTTTGATATAAGAATGAATGTTGCTAGGAAACAGCTTTTAGATCTCGAAAGTTATTATTTTAAATCTAGGCAACTAAATATTTTACAACTTGGCGATTTTGGATCTAAATTAACAACTATAAAGCAACGATTTATTGACACAGCGATAATAATTAAAAATAAAAGATTAGTTTATATTCCAATACAAGTGACTGCAGATGATTTATTAATTATAAATTTAGCTTGCAACTTGTATTGGAATATTTTAATTTACAATTTCGACACTATTGTAGATATCATAAAGCATAAAGTCGATAAAGAAATGTTATTAGAAGACCTCAAAGAAATATCATATAAATCTAAAGGCTTCCTTGATCGAAACTACGAATTTACCATCGATAATAAATGCATCAATCGCAAAGCTAAATGGGCATATGATATTTGTGTTACTATTGACAATATTGACAAAAAGGATATAATCAAGAATATAGGAACCCTTCCTAAAATAAAGATTATAAAAAATGGCTAAATACAAACATTATTTTTGGCGATACGTTCCAAGCACAGAAAAACACAAATCTGAATTTAAATTTGTAGAAACACTTGAGACAGATTCTGAGACTGTACCTAGATTCCACGATCATTATTGTATTGATCATATGGTAAATTTGGAGACAGGACAAATGCGAGTGAAAAATCATTCTGCTCCTGAATATTGTGTTAGCAAATACATTGGTTGGTCTTTAGAATTACCACCTGTAGAAAAAGCTAATAAGCAAGAGGTTTACATTGTTGTTCATAAAAGCTCATTTTCTCACAAAAAGATTGAATTTGATGAGTTTTTAGAGCCAGAAAACGATAGATACAACCAAGAAGAATGGGAATTTCTTTTGTCTATTATTGAAAGTAGATTCACAAAACAAAAAGAATGGGCTAAAGTTGGAATTAGAACTCCAAGCCAATATGATGATGGCACACAAGTATTTAAAACAGAAAATGAATTCCGTGCCTTTTCCTTTGGTAGACGTGCTTATTTTCTTTACCATCTTGTTCGCAATTATAACTTCACCCATCTTATTCGTAGATTAAATATAGGATACACTCAATAATGTTAGTATGTGATGTTTCTGCAATTGATAAGCTCATTGATATGTATGGAGAAAATTTATCTGTACAGTACAATGGTGATAAATTTCTTCTTTATGATCTACGTGATGAATTTGTAGATAAAAACAGAGAGTGCTCTATTGACACACACAAAGTTTCCTCTCTCGGCATCAAGAAAGATGATGAAGTAATCGTAAGTATAGATTCTCACCAAGAATATTCGCGAGATGATACAATAAATTTATGAAAGAAAGCCTGAAAGAGTTTCTTGCAAAAATTGATTACAATGATCCATCTGAATACGACTTTGATTCAGATGATAAAATTGATAATAATATAAAAGAAACCATTAAAAACATCAATAAATCATCTTGGTGTTGGACACTATGGAGCTGTGAAGGACACATTCATAGTGATAGTGAAAAATCATTACCATATTTTGTTTTTATAGTAAAGAAAAAAAGCATTCCTGTTTTGCTCGGGATGCTTTTCAATACACTAAATCCACAAGTTAATGTCTTAACATCATTTCCATTGATTAATACTAACTATATATCTTTGTCTTGGGGATACACTGATGATAAGTATGCTATAATGAATGTGCATTGGTCAGATTTGTTCCTTGAAGATGAAAAATCTCACGCTAAGTTACTGTCTGATTTTTATGAGATGAGTTTTAAAATACTTGAGGCTAAACTATGAAACAAATTGGTTCTGAAATAGATAAGGTTCTTCACGAAGAATTACTTGACAATTATATTAGATTTATCGAAAACTTTTCCCCAGTGTTAGATAAAGCTGAAGAATATAAAAAACATATTACCAGTGAAAATCTTATTGATAATAATGATGAAATTAAAGTAAAGCTGGAAACAGTGAACGAAATAACAAGCTTGCTGTCAGATTTAGTTCCTTTCCTAATCAAATTTGCTCATTTAGAATATAAGCTAGAAAGTTTATATAAGTAATTAAAAAAGCCCTCTTTCGAGGGCTTTTTTACTATCTGATAACTACTGCTTTTTCGTGTCCAACAATGATGTCTGGATCCACCCAAACCTTTACTCCAGCATCTTTCCACTTCCAACACAGGGAAACATCCTCAGAGGAAAAGTCTCTTGACATTTCTACATCGTGCATCACTGGCTCAAACCAAGGATATGTAACCTTTTCAAATGCACCCTTGCGACACATCATAAATCCCATTCCCGCATAGAAAACATCTGCAAGCTTCTTAGCATTACCATTTGCAACTGTTTTCAAATCAGCAGGGGTTAAGAATGGGAACATACCTGTCTTCAAGAAGAAATTCAAATCCCAATCTCTGACAATAGTAGAGTGTGTACCATTAGTAGTTAAATAAATTCCACACAACACTTCTAGATCCTTATCGCGTTGCATCTTTTGGAATAACTGAAAGACTTGATCTGGCTCAAATACAATATCGGAGTCAAACCACATAATATAATCGTAATCAATCTTGCCTTGGAACGGAATCTGATGAATTCCAGCTCTGTTATCAGCACCTAGTAGATTTGCTCTACAGTGAAAGATAACTGGAGAATAATGGCGAGAAACAATAATATCAAAAGGAAGTCCTCTTGCTGATGCTAAGAGAAACTTTGTCCAAGAATCAAAAAATCCTGGAGTGAATTCTTTGCCTGGAATACAACAAACAACAACGGGTTTCTTTTGAGGTGATAATGGAGCAGGATTTGAAACTGCTCCGAAATTAGTATTGAATTTCATATCATTATTATACATAAACTCTTGCTTGTTATTGCGTGTATGGTAAAATATATTTGTAAACTTGTTTTACACTCTAAGGAGGGCCTGTTATGAATAAAGTTAGTTCGCCATCTTGCTACATCAAAGGATCAGTTGTAGAAGAATCACGTCCAGTCGATGAAAAGACGTATAAAGTTGTTCTTCGAGTATTAGATGAGAATGAAAAAAACCCAGATAGAGCTTGGAGGACACATGCAATCTACTGCTCAAAGAATATGAGATCTTTAGAGGATTTCAACAACCTTATGGATGGAACTTTCATTGCAACTGAAGGTAAACTAATTGGACAAACATCCAAAGCTAATGATAACTACGGAGACGTGAGACTCTATGTGGATTATATCAAAGTCTTAAAGCAACCTAGCACTCCAGTTGAAAAACCTAAATCAGTTGTTGAAGTTGATACATCTTGGCTAGGTGAAAACTAACTAAAAAATCCCCTCTTTACTGAGGGGATTTTCTATATATAAAAGCTATATAGCCTTCTCGTTTCAAATTAGGATCATATATAAATCCGAGCTTTTCAAACAACTTTTTACTACCAATATTGTTTGGATTGATCACTGCATAAAAATTATCATAAGAAGAAGTTTCAATAAGTTTCTTTATCACGCTTGTTCCAATCTTCTTCTTGTGATAATCCTTATTGATCATTATTCCAACTTCAGCCCAATTTGGATGCTCAGATAAGTTGTGTAAGAAAGCTAAAGCAATAACTTTGTTGTCTTTCGCAACACTATATGTAACAGAATCTTCGTTTATAAAACTTTCAATACATTCATCAACAAAATCTTTAATTGCCTCAAATGTAACACTTTCTCTCTCCCAATTAGTATTCTTCGTTACTTGAGGATCTGAATAAATTTCAAATACATCATTAGCATCTTCGGGAGATAAAAACCTTATATTAATAGCTTCGTTTTTGTTTGATCTGTACCACATAATACTTATATTCTTGCTTTATAATAAGATCACTTGGAGCCAAAAATGTTCTTATTTTATTTCTTTATATATCTATTTATTTCTGTTGTATTTTTAATTGGAATGGCAATGTTATATATTGCGCTCAGTATTCAAGGATTTATAAAAGAAAATGAATAAAAATATATTATCTCCAGGAGAAACATTATGAAAAAAATTGAAATTATTCAAAGTTTAGTTGAAATCGCCAATGTGTTTGATCAGAATAAGTTAGCTAAATCTGCAAACACACTTACTAGAATTGCACAAGCCGTAGCAGATCAAGATGACTACAAGTTTGACTCATCATTCAATCCAGATGATATGATGGCTGATATGCAAGAAAATCAAGGTGATGATTATTTAGAGCTGCAAAGAGTTTTAAAAGGCCTTGCTGATAATGGCGAAATCAGTCCATCTGAATTATCACAAATCCAAGACATCGTTTCAAAAGGCGATATGGGTTTTGATGAAGAAGTTATGGATGATGGCGAATTTGATTATGATTCACCTGAAGATGAAGGTGATATGTATGGAGAAGCAGATCCAACAGATGACGGAGAAGGCTTCTAAAAAAAATCCCCTCTTTTCGAGGGGATTTTTACTTTAAAACAACACCTTCAATAGTGGATATCCTGGGAAGTCTAAGTTGTTATCTAAAACATCTTCAAAATATATAGAATTTAACAAATCAGATTTTACATTTGGATGCGCCAATTCATTAAAGAAAAATTGACCTTCACTCAAAGTTTCATTGTCTAAAAGCTCTTTACTTAAGTGAGCAAGTAAGTTATTATTGTTGTCATATACAAGAATAGCTACACATCCATTTCCCCTATATCTGCCTTTTGTTACTACACAAGGTCCAAATCCAGTTAATGTTAAATTTACACTCATCATAATCCCCTATACTAAAACACTCTTACTATATTATTCTACCTACAAGAAGAATAATCCCATCAAATCGAGGAACTTACAAAACACACAACGTATAAAATATTTAAGATGTTTTATTCAATCACCATAAAATTGCCAAAAAGCAAAACTGTACAATTTTCTGAACCGTTGCCCCTAAGCATAAGTGAATTGAATGATGCTGATTTTGTTACTATACTAAATCAATATTCAGATCACAAAGCATTAGCAAATAATATAAATAATTTAAAACATATGGGCCAACCTTTAAATTGGTCTCCATCACCACAACAAATAAATATATTATCAAATTTCTATCTAGGAAATACTTACAGATTAGCAAACGAACAAGAAACCCCAGGCGGTAATTTTGCTAGTCCAATTGATGGTGCTAATATAATTCATAGCTTTTCAAACTCCACTGTAAAAAATTACATAAATCAAGCCTATCAAACATTAGGGATACAAACAAACAACAGATTTGTGTATAGAGTTTTTGGAAAGAATATTGAATACACAGAAAGCCTCTGTAAACGAAAACAAATTTTTTATATCAAGCTGCAAAAAAGTATTTCTCTACTGAAGAATCTGAAGTATTTCCAGTGCATCCATTTATAATTGAAATAGATTATATGTTAAGAGGAATTGTGTCATTATCAAAACTAGAATTTGCCAATTTTACAATTAAGCAGTTTGAAGCTTTGCAGTTAGTAATGTCGATAAAGAATTCTATGTAATATAGTCCATAGGATCGACTGCAGTATTGTTTTTTCTTACTTCAAAATGTAAGTGTGGTCCAGTTGCAGTACCAGTTTGTCCAGCTGCTCCAATAGTATCCCCTTGAGCGACTTCAGCATCTTGGCTAACTGAGATTGAAGATAAATGAGCATATGCTGTTTGAATATCGCCAGTGTGGTCTATAATTATTATTTTGCCATAGCCTCTTTGTTCACCAGCAAATGAAACTACACCATCAGCAGAAGCCTTAACTGTTTGACCTTCAGAAGCTTTTAAATCTACTCCTTTATGATCTGAAGAAGCTCCTGGAGTTGGTTTTTCTCTTGGTCCAAATGGAGAATTGACACTACCACCAACAGGATTAATAAATTTTTCTGGCTGCTTATCTTCTATTTCTTTAAGGGAGTCCATAGCTTTGTCAAATGCTGCTTCAATATCTTCTTTAGGATATTTGTCTTCTTCAATGACTTTACGCTTTTCTTGCTCAAGATTAGTTTTTATTTTACTGACATCTTTTGTTCTTGTTTTTGAGTCAGTAATTACACCCATAAATAGACCTTCTAGAGTCTTTGGATCATTGGACTTATCTTTATTCCAAAATTCAGTATCGATTGCTATTTTGTACCACATGTAGGTTATTTTAGGAAAATTATTCCTTTTTACCTTCAAGATATCTGGATCTTACTTCTTCAGCAAAAAATGTTCTATCCCATTGATGGACAATATAGTATGGTTCATTATTTTCGTTGCAAGCCAAACCATCAACTATTTTCATAGGTACGCCATGTTTACCTACACCTTCGCCAGTAATACAGAATAAGCTTGTACTTGGATTACATATTTCGGCAAACTTAGTCATTTTCAAGTAACAATCTGCAAAACAATATACGGGCTGATTGTAAACTGGCTCATGACTGTTTCTATTTCTATTGGTAAAAGACATAAGTAAAAGCATCATTACGTGTTCTGCTTTTCCGCCAAACACTCCACCATTTAAAACTTCATTTTCAAAAACTTGCTCATTATAATCTCTTTGACTCTTAAGTAAGTTGAAAACCCAATTTTTGTTAGGAATACTATCCTTGACTTTCATGCCCTCACTTGTCATATAAATATTTTTCTTATTTTCAATCATGTAGTCAAATGGGTCTTTCTGAAAAATTACATCTCTAGAATCACTTATAAGAACATATTCATATGTATCAGAACAAGAAGCTAAAAATTCATAAAAAATTTCATCTAAATATATTATTTCAGCTTTAAATTCAATTATTATATCGTAATA
>ENA-OSIY01001612-OSIY01001612.1-marine-metagenome-genome-assembly--contig:-NODE-1612-length-12016-cov-7.334618_pt1 | contig 12016 bp, 15 predicted proteins | sample MGYA00237884_ERZ534233 | MGnify/ENA primary metagenome ERZ534233 (study PRJEB26412, sample SAMN06343840) | marine metagenome | isolation source: estuarine water | place: USA: Columbia River Estuary... | reverse complement strand
CGTATGTACGACCCGGATCTTGGGTGACTTTGGTTAAATTATAAACAGGGTATGGGAGATGAAGGTTTGCGTGATTGTTTCCATCAATCGTAATTGACTTATCTGGGTAGTAATCAAACGACTGACCGCAGTAGGTGTCAATAATCGCCCTGACCCGCTTTTCGTATCGGTCAAAGAGTGACCCCTTAGACTCTTGTAATTCCGGATAGGAAATGAAGAAATCAGCAGCAGTGGTGTAGGGGGTATAGACATTAATGTACTGAGATTGTGTGTACGAAACCCCAGAGACCGTATAGGTAAATTCTGTACGATGTCTGCCTGCTGCATTTAAAATATAGATACCAGACGCTTGCTGTCCTAATGCTATTGTATAAACGCCTGCAGAGGCTCTGGATGCACTCACAGGACCATATACGAGGTCTCCCAGCTCATGATAAACAGAGACACTGACCAGATTTGAAGTGGGGTCAGCGGGGAGAGTGAGAGTTAGAGTCTTGGATGTGTTTACTTTTACATCTTCCATTATGCTTTAAGTATACAGCATATGGTTTTAATCAGTAAATCCTAAAACCACCAAAAATGCTTTAGAATAGACAAGCTGGCTAAGATAACCCAGAGTACATTAAAGAGGATAATTGTTGGCAAGGTCTTGCGGGTTGATGTCCAGATAAGACTTATACTTGAAAGGATGGCAAAGATATATAACCACCACCACTGTTTATCAAGGAGAAGACCCGGAAAGATAATTGCAATCTTGGTTGCAAAGCCCCAAGCTTCTACCGAGTTAACCCTTGTCCAATAAGAACGACTACTCATCGTTTTGACTGCATCAATTATTTTTTTCATTTCAAATCTTGTCTTCTTTGCAGTTTTCTATAAATAGATGATTTCTGGTCATCACTATAAACCAAGTTGCCATCTCCTAGTCCAGAGTGAGCAACATACTTATACATTGACTCATTGCCCCAAACAACATCTTTGAAGTTATGATCCCTCCTAATCGGAATCATATGTTGAATCGGCGTACCAACTGGTATTGTAAATTCTTCATTGGTATGAGGAATAACAACAACATTAATTTGATGATAATAATCTGTATGCACAATACCGGGAACGATTGAATATCGGGGGTCTGGTTCCAAAAGCATCGGTAGTGTCATTAGAGAAACATTCTTAGCTGTAATAAATCTCCAAGGAGAAACTAGCTTGATATATTGTCCTGTTTCAAGGGATTTGCTGTGCTCAATGGGGCAACCGTGTGCGCTCTCTGCATCAAATCCCTCTATGGGAAATTGCATTCTGTCATCAATTCTATCTGACTTTGTATCATACATTGTATTGTTCATGTTGGGTCTAATAGTAATATTGGTCCATAAGGGCATGATTACGCCATATGAAACATAGTCATATGTGCCTTGACATCTCCTTATGGAACCACGACCTTTGTTTAAATCCTTCCACCATGAAGGCAGTTGCGAACTTCCCGTATATGGGGGGAAGTCAATAATGCGATTGTCTTGTGGAATAATAACAATCTCATCTTGCTTAGGTGTTGGAATATCGTGACGATATTGAGCAATCTTATATCTGAATTTCTCTGAGCGACTCCGCATGGTCAATCCTTTCGTGGTCTGATTGCTTAAGTTTAGCATCATAAGCAGCATATTTTGCCTGTTCTTCTATATTAAAAGATTGAAGCATTAGGCTTGCCATACTTGGATTAAATAACTTTTGCCCCTGAACGACATGGTAAAAATGAGGCACCTGAAACATCTCATAGTTGTTGGAAGAGATGTCATTAAAGAAAGGAGGTCTCTCGTTCCATAATTCAAGTAATTCAGTAAGGTAATCTGGTTTTGGCATTGCCTTCTGCTCTTTCCACATAGAGCTGTCATCTCTATCTGAGATGTAGTGCAGTGATATAAACGCAAGAATGTTTTCCATCATTTCATTCATTTTTTTATTAAAAACCTTTTGCACTTTATTATGATTTGGTTGATATGTAGAGAGGTTTTCGACCAGACAGCGGATCTGTTGAATTGTTCCACCAATAGATGTTGCTTCAATGGGTTCAACAAAAGCAGATGCAAGCCCAACAGCCACACAGTTCTTGACCCACATCTCTTCTAGATGTCCGGGGCTAAATTTGATAGTTTTGAATGGCTGAACATCAAATCCCATTAGTTCAGATACTTCACGAATAGCTTGTTCATCAGAGCAATGGGCTGAAGAGTAAACATAGCCATTCCCCCTTCTTTCTTGAGTAGGGATTTCCCATACCCAACCATTAGGCATAGCTCTTGCTCTTGTATATGGTCTGATTTGTCCTGATGGATCACTTGGTGTAGGAAAAGGAATAGCCGAGTCCATCTGCAGATACCTAGAGAAAGACTTCCACTTTGGTTCAGATACCTTTGATATCAAAAATCTTTTAATACCTGTTGCATCCAACCAGAAATCGGATTCCACAACCTCATCGGTATCAAGCACAATTGATTCAATCAAACCATTCTCTTTATGGAGATTGACACCAGTGACTTCGGCATCAATAAACGCAATACCCCTGTATTTAGCAATATTAGTCAAATACCTATTCAAAGCATTTGTGTCAAAATGATATTGATTTACAGATGTATGAGGATTGATTTTCCTAACTTTGTTTTCAATAATAGATCTACTTACTGTGTTTTCTGTAAGAGTTTTGTCATCTTTAATCAAATGGTTATAAAGACCATAAACATTGAAAGGAGGAAGCGTATCTGCAAAGCCAACTGAGTGAAAGTAATCAGGGGTATGGTTAGTCCAGTTTTCAAACCTAATCCCATTTTTATGAGTTGCTCTTGTTTCAATCAGGAGTTCAGCAAGTGGTATATCGCACATATCCATGAAGATTTTCCAATGCTCTGTGCTACCTTCCCCAACACCGATAATGCCAATTTTGGATGATGAAATAATTGAGATTTCCTTGAGGGGAAAAGCTTTGTGAAGAATAAGGGCGGAGACCAGACCCGCTGTACCACTTCCAACGATAGTTATTCTGTTCATTACTGAAGATGTAAAGCTTTCTTGATTTGATTTTTAGCAAGAAGAATATTATCTAAATCTGTTTTGAACTGTCCACTATCAATCATATGTAATAGTTCATTAAGATAGTTGGATTCAGCATTTATTCCTTGTAATAAGAAAAAATCATAAATTGAAATATAGATATTCTTTTTTTCTTCTTTAAGAATGCTGTCTGGGATATCAATTTCAGGATTTCTAGAATTCATTGAATTAAGTGATTCATAACGAATTTTTGATAAAAACCACTTTCTAAATAGAGGAGGAAATTCAGATTTTTCATCAAGAGACCCTCGACAATTGGGGTCATTTTGTAAAAACAATTTAATTGGCATATCAACTTGATATTCTTTAATTTCATCAATAACTTCTTGTGGGATACCCATACCAATCAAACCGGCGTAGGCTGCTGTAGCTATTCTTTCATCATTATTCCAAGGGTCTTCTGTTGTCTCTGACCACTCAATTATCATTTTGACTAACCCAATAAATGTTCTAGCAATTCCAGCAACCGAGCTAACATCTTTGTAGGCACTATCTGGATAATCTTTCCATTCAAGTCTAAGAACATGAAAATTACTTACTGAACCAAAAAATGAGAATGTCGTTTTTACAATATTTGATAATTGATGGTACTCTTCTTTGACCAAAGGTTCCCCAAGACCATTATCTTTAACTATAAAAGGAACAGCACCATATGTTGATAGATCACATCTTTCATGATGCATTGTCATTGGTCTTCCAGACTCAAGAAAAGATGGCATTGATACAGAATCCATATATAAAAAAACAGTATTATCTTTATTATAACTATTATTTATAAAGTCATAATTTTTTTCATACGAATCAGCTTGAATATAATCAAACCCCTCTTCCGAAGTAATTTTAAATGCATTATCAACTTTTTTTGTTGTTAAGTACTCAAAAGCAACTATTGTATAATCACCACAAGAAAATATTTCACAATCATCATAAACAAATTCGCCTTCTGGATGGATAGACAAAACTTGAACATTTGTTTTACATTTTGTAAATGCATAGCAAGCGTATTTTGTTGTATCAATTTCGGATATATTTTTCATAATCATTGGAACCAAGTCACTAAACTATATTTTAGCCCACTTAGGACTGGATTAGCAACATGTGTGTAAGGGAAGTTAGAAGGAAATAGGATTAACGAGTTCTTTTGTAATTTTAACGATATATCAAAATAGGGGAATTCCAACTCTCCTCCATCATGGTCATCTCCCAGATTAGCAACTAAACTTAGTACACGGCTATTATTTGGTGCATGGTCATGATGGTTATGATATTCACCACTAGGACCATATTTGAGGAGATTGAACCCATCATTGCCACGCAGTTCAAGATTAAAACAATTCCGATAATCCCATACGCACTGATCAATATCCTTAAAAATCTCTATGAAATGATCAGATAAGTCCTTAAGACCGTCTGATATGTTTTCTTGGAGCAAATTAGTTAAAGACATTTCATACGATGTTCTATATTCAGAAACCATTCCTTGACCTCCACCACCAGTGCCGGATGAGGACCAAGACAGGTATGCCCAATCTCTTTCTGATTCAGATTCTATTTTTTCAATAAAATCACCGCAATCAAAAGCGTTCTCATAAACCCAAATAGCTGGTTGTTTTTCTTTTTTAATAAACACTAAATATGACCTTTTCTAGTTCTACTGTATCAGAAAGAATAGCTTCATAGTCACCAGAGCTATTGCATAAGAAAAAAAATCTCAAATAGTGTTTTTCAAACACATTTGGTTTAATAATATTATTTTCAAAAATAATATTTGCATTCTTTGTAAAAGTTATAAAATCATTATTTATGGTAACAATTTGATGAAAACCTTTTTTTACATTTTTAATATAATTAATATTATTGAATTCAGGTATTAATATAATCTGAGTTTTTTCTCTGTCAAAGTCCAGTAAATCAAGTTCTTCTGAACTTCCCATGTTAATTGGCAGATGGCTATCTTTGGCTAAAGAACTAGCTTCTTCTAGTAATTCTTCCGAAGGGCAATAGATGACCCTGCGCATTTATAGACTATTCTTGATGCTCTTGATATTAGAAATCTTTTCAAGAAGGTCTTCGATTCTATGAAAGATTGACATGGGGGAAGCCTCTGTCGGGACCTCGTAAGTGGTTTCATCAAATGCTTCTGGGTCATAGCCAGCTTCAAGCAGGCAATTAAATAAATTGATCTGAGCTGATGTCAGCACTTGATCAAGCGATCTAATTTTGTCTTCTCTTGTTAAAGTAAATTCCATTTTATCTCCTATGCGTTAAGTACAGTTACTACTGTACCAGAACTTGCAGTATTACTACCAACAACACCGCCAGAAACACTTGTCTGTATTCCTACTGGGGTAGTCTCTGTTACGATAATTATACCACCACCACCACCTGATTGACCAGCAGTTCCTGCAGTTGTTGAGCCATTTGTTCCTGCAGTTGTATGAGCATTGGTTCCTGCAGTTGTATGAGCATTGGTTCCTGCAGTTGTTGAGCCGTTAGTTCCATTCGTTCCAGCAGCTCCAGCAGCGCCTCCGGCAGCATGAAGATGACCGACATGACTGACCGTACCGGCATTACGATGAGCATTTGTATGTCCATAACCGACTCTCGCTCCATGATGTCTTGGAGTGGTGTAGTGATGCCCCTTCCAGTCTGCACATTGCATTGATCCAGAATGCCAGTTGTGATGTTCAGGGCTTGAGTCAACATGCTGCTGATGAGTATTTCCCGAATACGCTACACCCGGTTGATTTCTGTGACCGTGGTTGTGACCAATACCATTTTGATTATGAAAATTTGCTGTATTCTCAGCAGCATCGTGTGGAGAATATCCATGATAATGACCATAGGGACTATTGTGAAAATGTCCAGCTCCATGACCATGTGTACCATCACCACAGGGTGAGTCAACATATACGGCATGATAAACATATCTATCGTGGTGTACACCTTGTGAGGTATGTGGAACATGACTGCCATGAGGGAGAGCTGGGGCAGGATAGGCTTGATGGTGTCCATGAGAACCGTCACCCGTGATGTAAGAAGATGTATTATCAGAATGGTGAGCGATTGCTTGACCCGGAGCTGCTGTACCTGCATGACCATTAGTAGCGCCTGTTCCTGTCGCTGCTCCTCCTGCATTTGTTGATGTTGCTGCCCCTCCTGCATTTGTACTGGTTGCTGATGGACCAGCCCCTGTTCCCGTTGCTGACGCACCACCTGCAACGGCATTCTTACCTTGAGCGAGGATATAACCAGTACCAGCAAAAGTTTTTGCAACAACAATTACCAAAGGACCACCTTTTGATCCCACACCTGCTGATGCTGCGGGGGGTGTTGAACCTGCCGATGCAGCACTAATTGTCCCTGCAGCAGCTGCTGTGATAGTTCCTGCTGCAGCAGCAGCTGGGGTTGAACCTGCAGCTCCATTACCTCCAGCTGTTCCCGCACCACCGGGAGAAAGGGTGTTTCTGTTAAGCGTTGCTCCACCACCAGCTCCAGCTCCTGAGCCAGCAGCAGCTGGAGTGACAGTTCCTGCAGCACCCGGAGTAACAGTCCCCGCAGCACCCGGAGTAACCGTTCCTGCTGCACCCGGAGTGACAGTACCAGCAACACCATGACCACCACCAGCACCACCAGTGACAACTTTTGTATTTGAATCAGTGTCAATATAATAACCAAGAATTGCTGTTGATACATCTCTCAAAAGAGCCGTGGACATTGTAGATGCCGTATATGTATTCCCGAATGCATTACCGCCCAATGAAATGGTTGTAGATGTCAATACAGACGCTTGACCCGAAACAGTTCCTGTATTAGCAGTATCTGCTTGTCCAACACCAATGTTCCCATTGAGAGTTAAGGTTTCTTTAACGAATACTTTGAAACCATTTGTATTTAACATTGTTCCAGCATTGATTGTTAAATTGTTGTAATACATATCTCTAGAAAGAGAAGTATTTGAGGCAATCACCACATTGGCATCAGACCCCGTTCCATAAACAGAGTCATTACCGATTCTTTGTACTTTTGCGGGTGAAGAGTATCTTTCTAAGTTAGCCATATTAAACTAATTGGGAGTAAATAACCGTACCTGCTACACAGCTTGTTCCGCCAGTTACATCTGTTGTGATTCCTGTTGGTAATGTTGCGTGTGTTGATACCAGAATGATTACTCCACCTCCTCCACCATTGGCTCCAGTTGCTCCAGTAGCTTTTATATTGGCACTTGTAGCCGAAATGTATCTTGCCCCAATTATAACAACTCCACCGCCTACACCGGCTGATCCGCCAGCTCCACCATAAAGGAAAGCTGGTGTGGTATTGCTTGCGTTAATAACATATCCCTTAATAGAATGAATTGGCTGATAGTAGTAGGCACTTTGGGTTGTCTTATCCCCCGTACCACCCTGAGCTACCGTTGGCACAAGTGCTGTCTGTGTTGCACTGTTTCCGCCAAGACTATTTGATACAGCACCAGAAATACCTCCACCACCTCGGATTGAGCCAACACCAGAAAAACCTGTTGTCATCGTATATGTGTTTGCTGTTCCAACACCGATTGTTGAGTTAGAACTAAGAGTAAGGAGGTTCTTCACAAAGACACGATAGCCAGCCGTGTTTAAAACAACATTTGAGTCAACAGAAAGATTGTAGTAAAACTTATCTGATGTAAGAGTTGTATTTGCAGAGATGGTAACGGATCCATCAGAACCAGTCCCGTAAACTGAGTCGGCAGCATCAACGAAGGAAGCAAAAGCGTTAAGTGTTGGATAGCGGGCTATTCCTGTCATGATTCTTCAATTCCTACTACTGTGAGGTTTACCGCAGTATTGCTACTTGCAAATGAAATAAGTTGATCACTACTTGTGGCATTTGCTGTATTGCCATTATTTGTTAGAACTATTGAGCAAGCAAAAGAAATTGTTTCATTGGCGGATATAGCAAATGAACTAAGGATGTCATGAGTATTAGCCTCAGCCACACCTGCTGGTTTTAAACGAACCGTGACTGTTTTAGCCGTAGCTGTTGTGTTGGTCATTATAATTTGCTTAACAATAGTCGTTGTGCTTAGCGGGGTAGTATAGACAACTGTGTTGGCTGTGGTTATTTGAGTTGGACCAGAAAGCCTTTTTTGTGTTACAGCCATTACAAGACCTCCATGTATAGTTTAATTAAAGTATCTCTGAGAACAGTTGTATTGTCAACCATAACCCATTTTTCCCCATCATATTGCCATGTTTTATTCCCTACAGCGTATGTTTGATTTAAAGTCGGGGTGTTCGGAAAATCAATAGCCATATATCAATTATACCTTATTAGCGATTACAGCGATACGCATGTGGTTTCCTTCTGTTGGCAGGTTTAGCCTGCAATCTCCATCAAAGTAATGCGGTTTATAGAACCCGACCATAAAACAAGGGCACCTGAAGAACCACTGTGGTTAGTTCCTGTAAGAGAATAAGTAATGGGAGAAGTGGTGCCAGCAGTGTCAAAAGCGTGGATGTCATACTGTTGGTGAGCCGAAACCCCATATGAACCAGCAGATTGTATTCCAAAGTTATGTGTCCAATCACCAAAAGTTGCACCACAAGAAGTTATTTTATTAGCATTACCAACAGCACCTCTACGAATAAACAAAGAATAGTAGTTATTAAAAGTAGTTGGGTACGCACCAAAAGTAAAAAATATAATTATTTTTGATGAAGCAGACTTTGGGGTAATTGATGCAAGATTGCTAATAAGCATAGTTTCAGAAGTACTAGTAACATTTTGGTCTGCAAATGCTGGCTGATTAGTAACTACCTGTAATACAGAACCATTAGTTGTGGCACTTGAAGCAAAGTACCGCCATGATGAACCGTTCCAAACACCAAGCATGTCTGTGTCGGTTTCGTAAATCATCTGACCCTCATACGGAGTTGTTGGGCGTGTTGTGGAAGTGCAAACTCCGGGGCGTAAACCTGTTGAATTATTACTAATAGCCATTATGCAGGTCCTATATCTTCAATTCTAAAATTTGCTCGTGCAGTATTTGAACCCAAAACACCATCAGGGTCCTCGTTAACATATCCACTTGTAGATGCACGAATTACACAATTCAAAGTAACGGAAGCACTACCGCTACTTACTCCTAGTTCTGTTGCTGTGTATTGTTGGGAACCTTGCATTTGAAGCATGGTATAAGCAGGAGTAGAAACCCCATTCTGATAATAAAGCGTTCTCAATGTTAAACCACTTCCTGTTACATACATCATCTGTTGTGAGCAAGCAGAAACATAAGGTTGAAATACTAATTGTGCGCTTACGAGATAGGCACGACCTGAAACAATGGTACCAGTCAATGACGATACGGTGTATCCCGTGTTTGCTCCTGTTGGACCATAGTTTGTGGCGTTGTAATTTACAGCAATTTTTCCCCAAGGAAGATTCCAGTTTGGATACCAAGCAGTGCCATTCCAAACCAGAACAGCGTCCGTGTCTTTCTGAAAAACAACTTGACCTTCATACGGTGATGCAGGTCGTGCAGCAGAAGAATCAATTACTCCGGGCTTGATTAATGACGAAGCTCCAATTTGTTGAGATATACCCATTATACCCCCTCCCATTCTTCTGGTGTGTTACCTTCAGCAACCCACACAAGATATGCTTGATAATCAGGGTGCCATTCGTGAGGTTGAATAAAAACATTATCCGATAAACGAACAACTTGAACTACACCCGTCATTGGGCTTGTGTATGTTTTAAACATTATAACTCCGCACTGTACGCATATCTAAATGCCACTAGGTCTGCATCCATTAATCCACCTGTAGTAGTCAGCGCAAATCCCCAAGTTCCATACCAGTCAAATGTCATTGATGTGTGAACATTTGTCCATCCACCTTGGTAGTAAGAAACACTTCCTGCGGCACCTACATTGTTCCACACTCTTATATTACCAGAAGTGTCATTTGCCCCATTTATAGATGTAGGTTGAATGCGTTTTATAACTTTGAAAAAGGTTGGCGCACAGTATGTATTCCCTCCTATACCTACATTTGCTCCAATAGTAGATGTGGTTGTAACCGAATCTTCGTAATATCGTTGACACAGTGCTAGTTCTACACCGTATGGTCGTTGTTCAAACGGGGTTGGCTGGTAGTTCTGCTCCAACTGCACACCCGTCAAATAGAGGCGGGCATTCAAGGTTGCAGTCAGGTTGTGTGTCTGTGACGAAGTACGAATGGAGTCCGTACCCACCCAAGTATTAACTGTTGTGTTGTAAGAAGTAGTGGAGCCTAAATCCCACCACAACCTAAGCCCCATTCCGTTAGTTGTAAGCCAAGTGCCAGAAGTGTCTCCATTGATATAGATAATCTTCTTTTCCCAAGTGTTAGCAACATCTATGGTGTAGGTCGTTGTGTATGTGCGTAGGTTTCCGTTGTTGGCAAATGAAAAGTTGGCAATACCAGTCTTTGTTGATTTAACCCAAAATGAAACTACAACAGGCTTCGCCCAAGCAGTGCCAAAACCAAGGTCGGATATGTTGTTGCCCTCAATCTGTTGAACAATTCCGTGATACGAAGCAGGTCCAGAAGCGGTTGTACATTCTGCATAAATACTATTAGTGAAACCAGTAGGGGCATCCGTTGAAGTGTTCAAACTTGTTAAACTGCTTCCTGCATACATCACCCAACGGTCAACAAGATAACCAACATTGGTGGAAGATATAGACGCTCCACGCTGGTTGATTCGCATGTCTCCGTTGATAATTTTGTTGCGGAACCCCAAACCCGCAGGCAACAACGCAGACGATCCAAGAGCACTATTGATGCCCATGCTAGACTTCCTTTTCCCAGCCTACAATTGTGACTGTTACAACCGAGCCGGTGTCTGAATAGCCATAGAACTGTTCATTCGCTGTCATGACAAGAGCTGTATCTAAAACAATTACATCCGAAGCAGCGATTGGTAAAGCCGATATAAATCTGTTTGCAGCAGTGGCTGCTGTTCCAATTGCAAGGTAAATAAGGCGATCAACTAAATCAGTGTTACATATAATAATCTGTTTAGTAACCCAAACTTTTGAAGCACCTACAGCAGAGCCAACAGTTGCATTTGTATTTGACAAAGCTACTGGACCCACTAATCTTTTTTCTGTTCTATCGCCTACAGCCATTAAATCACATCCATTGTAATTATAGCACTAAATTTAGGGTTATTGAGTGGGTCAACTACAAGAGCTGCTATACCAGCGGTTACAAATGCTGTAGTAGCAATTGTCGTTGTATTAGCCCCCGGAGATTGCGTAGTTGCAATGGTACCAGTTGGTAAAGTCGGTGTTCCTGTGAATGTTGGACTAGCAAGCAATGCGTAACCAGAAGCATTAACCCAAGCCGTTCCATTCCATTTCAGTAAATCACCATTAGTAGCAGTCGTGATTGTTACATCTCCAACATCATCAAGGATTGAAACACTAGGAATCGTTCCCCACTCTAAACCCGTTGCCAAGGCTGAGTTAGCTTTTAAAAAATAACCATCTGTTCCAATGCCAAGCCTTGCAACTGCAGATGCAGTTCTTGTCAGAATATCACCCTTTGTTGTTAAAGTAGTTGTTCCACCGTCTGCTCCGGCTGCGCCAGTAAGACCAACGGAACCTGTACCACTTGCTTCAACCCAGAAGGAGTCGTAATAGACAAACATTTTTCCTGTATCTGATTCGTACCAAATGCTCCCCGCTGAGGGGGATGACGGAGGAGTGTCGGATACTGTTACCTTTGAAGGCAGAGAGACTATCACATTAGATGAATTTTTATAATAAACTTTTCCATCTAACGGGTTCAATCCATCAGGCATCTCATAATCTTCATCGTATTTATTAATCTGTGCTGATGTTCCATTATAAGTGTCTATCTTATATTGTATTCCA